>Ga0208492_1000014_pt1 | contig 297753 bp, 271 predicted proteins | sample Subbioar_CSW14AB_FD_184820 | JGI IMG/M metagenome (GOLD analysis project Ga0208492, IMG submission 184820) | Serpentinite rock and fluid subsurface biosphere microbial communities from McLaughlin Reserve, California, USA - CR12Mar_CSW14AB (SPAdes) | ecosystem: Environmental > Terrestrial >...
GAATGCAAGCGGATTATCGCTGCCGCTTCCTTCAAATTTTATTTGAGGAATCCCTTTGAAAAATTCTGTTTGTCCTGTTACTACTTTCATGGTTGTTTTTATTTGCCTGCTGTTCTGCAGCAGCGTTATCGAATGTTATACTGTTAACTTAGTTGTTTTTGCAGCAATTTATTCCATTCGCCATACAATGCGTCATATAACTGACCTGTACTGTCCGGCTCAATTACTGCCAATGGTTTTGTATTACTGAAAGCCTCTTTCGGATGCTGATAAATACCAGCTCCAATACCTGCGCCCAGTGCGGCCCCTACGCTGCCATCGCAATTATGTAATTCAACAGGGATGTTTAATGTATTTACAAACGCTTTGGTAAATACATCGCTTAAAAACATGTTGGCCTTACCTGCACGAATGACTGAAGGATTCATTTTATTCTCCCGCATAATATCCAGACCATAACGGAATGCAAAAGCGATCCCTTCCTGTGATGCACGGTACAAATGTGCCTGTGTATGTGTATTGAAATCGAGCCCCTGTATATGGGCACCGGCGATTTTGTTTTCCAGCATACGTTCAGCTCCGTTACCAAACGGTAGCACAAATACACCATCACTGCCAATGGAAACAGCAGCTGCAGCTTCATTCATTGCCTGGTAACTGTTGTTTGCTGTGAGATTTTTCATCCAGCGGTTGAGAATACCTGTACCGTTAATGCACAACAGCACACCAATACGCTTTTGCTGATCTGTATAATTGACGTGTGCAAAACTGTTGATGCGTGATTGCGGATCAAAAGTCAATTCATCACTCACACCATAAATTACACCACTGGTGCCTGCAGTGGCTGCTACTTCGCCTGCTTCAAGTACATTTAACGACAATGCATTGTTGGGTTGATCACCTGCTTTATACGAAACCGGGATTCCTGCCTTCAATGAAAGCTTGTTGGCTACAGTTTCATCTAACCGGCCATGTTCTGCAAATACATTGCGTATCTCAGGAATGAACGCTTCGTTAAATCCGTAATACTCAAATACATCTTTCGACAATTCATTATTTACAAAATCCCAGAACACACCTTCCGACAATGCCGAAATACTGGTTGTAACAGATCCACTCAATTTCATTGCCACATAATCGCCGGGCAGCATCACATGCTTTACCTGTTTGTACAATTGTGGTTCGTTCTGTTTTACCCATGCCAGTTTGCTGGCCGTAAAATTTCCCGGAGAGTTTAATAAATGTTGCAATGATTTCGAAGGACCGATTTCATCAAACGCCTTGTTACCAATTTCAACTGCACGGCTGTCGCACCAGATGATGCTGTCCCGCAACACATTGTTGTCTTTATCTGTCATTACAAGTCCATGCATCTGGTAAGAAATACCAATGGCTGCAATATCTTTCGGGTTATACAAATTACTGGAATTAGCCTTTTGTATAGCCAGCTGTGTATGCTCCCACCATGTGTCGGGATTTTGTTCGGCCCAGCCCGGTTGTTTCGAAATAATTTCTGTTTCTGTTTCAGGCCAGTTGACCGACACAATACGTTGTTGTGTTTGTGCATCCACTACCGAAACTTTAATTGAAGATGTACCGATATCTATTCCTAATAATAACATTCTACAGTTTTTGTTTTAAAAAAGGGGGAACGAGAAACATTCCCCCGTGCTGTTGATTATGACCCTAAACAAACTATCATTAAAAAAAGAATTGTCATATTACCTTTTCGAATATTCTGATTGATTTTTATTTTTCGTTTTCTGCTAATCATTTGTATATACTTCATTTTATTTGCAACAATGCATCGCCTGTTTGCTCTACCGGTTTTTTACAACTTGCATTACTGCATACATAAATCATTGTTTTTTCCGGTTGATATTTATTTTCCAATAACGGAAGATTTTCATTACTGGTTTCACCAAGAAACACACTGGTTGGCAGGTATTTTTTTTGCAACTCCATATTACGTTCGTTTGCATTTTTACCCATGATAGCTACTTCGTAGGTTTTACCTGCTGCCAAACCTGCCAGTCTGCACCACTGTGCATAATAGATGGGCGCTGTTTTAATTTTTTCTGAAACAGCCAGCAACATCTTTTCACTTTTAGTGGTATAGGCCGTATCGGAAAATAATGTACCTAACTGATGCAATACAAAGCCCATCATTGCATTGGAAGAAGGTACTGCATTGTCCTGTAGTTCCATCTTACGCAACACAGCATCCGATGACGCCGCAGTATTATAAAACAAACCCGATGCAGGATCATAAAAAAGCACCATTGCATGATCGGTCATCTTCTTTGCAAGCTCTAACCATTGTTTTTGAAATGTAACCTGGTAAAGTTTAAGATACGCCCAGGAGAGCCACGCATAATCTTCAAGAAAAGCAGACACTGACACTTTACCTTGATAATAATTCCGCATCAATTCCCCGTTTGCACGAAGCATATTTTTTTGAAGGAACGAAGCATTGGCGATTGCCCTTTGCAAATAAGCTTTGTCACCGGTTGCAGTGTATGCATCCACATATCCACTGAGCATGATGGCATTCCAGGAGGTTAAGATTTTGGTATCGGTAACCGGCTTGGTGCGTTTGTTTCTTGCAGCCTTTAATTCTGATCTGCTTTTTTGGAGCAACTGTTGAAAGGCAGCGACATCCATATTTTTTGCAGATGCATATAAAGCCGGATCATCTGTTGCATACAACAGATTCTTTCCTTTTTCCCAATTGCCTTTTTCTGTTAGGTTATAATAGTCGGCCAACAACTTTTTTTGTTCGCTTGTAACTGCATTGTTGAACGCATTGTAACTCCACGCATAAAAACTTCCTTCTCCATCTTCTGTATCTGCATTTAACGAACTGTAAAAGCCTCCTTGTGGTGCAGATAATTCTTTGTCGATAAATTCCAAGGTTTCAGTCAGTACTTTTTTGTACAAACTGTTTTGCGTTAATTTATAAGCCTGTGCATACAAACTCACTAACTGGCCGTTATCATTGAGCATTTTTTCAAAATGTGGCACACGCCATGCACTATCGGTACAATAACGGGCAAAGCCGCCACCTACCTGGTCGTAAATACTGCCGAGTGCCATTTTTGTAAGCGTATGCAAGGCAGCATCCTTTGCTTTTTGATCGCCGGTGATGTAGTAGTACTGCAGCATAAAATCCCAAACAGGTGCTGTTGGAAACTTCTGCTTGCCTTTTACTCCACCGTTTACAACATCAACTTGCTGATAAGCTGTTTGAAAAAGAGAAGTATGAAATGCTGCATCAACGGTTGATTTTGTACCTGCAGGTTGAAGGTTCAACTGATCATTATCAATCATACCATAATAAACTGATGCAGCCTGCAATTCTACTTTAGTACGTTTGGTTCTGTAGCTCTCTGCTACCTGTTTCAGCAACGTGATCCAATTGCTTTTTGCATAATACGTTCCGGCAAAAAAAGGTTTGCCATCCGGCAATGCAAATGCATTCAATGGCCAGCCTGCATCGCCATTGTTTAAAAGCCGGCAGGCATTCATGTATAAATTGTCGATATCCGGACGCTCTTCTCTGTCAACCTTAACACATACAAAGTTTTCATTCATGATTCTTGCAACGGCTGTATCCATGAACGATTCTTTTTCCATTACATGACACCAATGGCAGGACGCATAACCCACACTAATGAGTAATGGTTTGTTTTCCTTTTTTGCTTTAGCTAATGCTTCTTCGCCCCATTCATACCAATCAACAGGATTATCTGCATGCTCCTGCAAGTAAGGGCTCGATGCATTGCTTAGTTTATTGCCTTCCTGCTTATGCTTACCCAACAAAGAACAGCCGCCCAGCAGCAGTAACGCAATTGCTGCTGTAAAAAGCTTTAGCTGGTATGTTAATTTCTTTGCAGGCATTCTAAAGAGTGTTAACGACGGGTTTCAAACACACGCAGCCTGTCGTTATTGGAGCTGACTACTATGGCGTACCCGTTATTGGTTTTTACGGGCTGTATATCTTTTACATTATAAGGAACAAAAAATCCACTCTGTACGGGCTTGTAACTTTTGAATTCATTGTTACCCATCCCTTTCAGGAAAGCACCCGGTGATGCATCGGCAGGCGTTGTTTCTACTTCCACATCAAACTTATTACCGGCAATCAGAATATCTTTCTTTCCATCGCCATCAAAATCTTTTACGATGATGCCGTTTACTGTAGAGAGCTGTGCTTCCATCGGTAACTTCTTTGTTACAAATTTTCCTTTCTCATTTACAAAAAGAACAGTTGAGAAAAGATGTGCTTTGTAATGCAACGCTGTTTTCATTTCATCTTCGCCAAGTATACCCGACAGATCACTTTCTGCAAACGACAGATACGTTGGGAATTTTTGTAAGATCATCGGGCATTGCTGCGATGTACATTCACGGCCACGGATGGGCACCATTTTATCGCTTAAGTGTTTTGCTAAAAAGATATCGTTGGTACCATTGGCATCAAAGTCTTTGGCAAACACTTCAAATGGCTTGGCGGTACTTGCCTGGAACTTATAATTTTCGCCAATGTTTCCGGCAATCAAATCCAGATCACCATCTCCATCAATGTCATCGGCGATTATTCTGTTCCACCAACCTTCTGTATTTTGTAAACCGTATGCAGCAGAAACATCTTTCATTTTACCACTTGCATACTCAAATATTTTCACCGGCATCCACTCGCCTGTAAGAATTAGTTCTGCTTTTTTATCCGCATTCAGATCGGCCCATACTGCCGACTTTACCATCCCCGCTTTTCGAAGTTCAGGCGCTATTTCATTTGTTTTGTCGGTAAACTTTCCTTTATCATTCACCAGCAAATAACTTTGCGGAGCATAAGGATATTGATGTGCCACTACTTCGCCTCCTCTGAAAACATCAAGATCACCATCTCCATCCATATCAAATACCGCAACACAGGAACCACTGCTTACTGTTGCAGGCAGCGCAGCTTTTGAAAAATTACCTTTACCATCGTTCAGGTACAACCTGTCCTGATACAAAGCCGAACCTTCGTTGAACTCACTGCCACCACTCACTACATACAAATCAAGATCACCATCTGCATCTGCATCAAAGAATGTGGTGCCCATATCTTCGTACTGCTGATCGGCTTCAAATGCAGGAATAACTTTATTGATGAATTTCCCGTTTTGCTGCAGGTATAATTTACCTGCCTGGTTTTTAGCAGCACCAACATAAAAATCTTCCTGTCCATCTGCATTTACATCACCGGTAGCAATGAACGGCCCACTCCTGCTGAACTCATGTGGCAGCAATACCTGGTCGGCATATTCATTGATTTTATTTTCGGAATGCAGAAACGGCGTTGCTAACAGATTCGTTGATGTCTCTGCAAACAAAGGAGATATATTCACCGAACGCACAAATTGAACAGCTTCTTTGTAATTAACTTTTACTACCTGGTTAGCTGCTACATTACTGATTGTATTTTTTTTGCCGTCGGGCCAGAGAATGACTACGCTATCAAGCTTATCTTTTTTACCTACACCAAAATGAACTGTTGGTTCGTTGGATGAAAGATAACCCCGCACGAGTTTTTGTTGAAAGAATTGCTGCAAACCGCCATCGTAATACAATGAAACTGTTGCACCAATACCATCCGGATTTTTCTCCGGGCCTGCCAGTTGAATACGCAGGTGATTATTCTTCTTGTTGGTTACATTCTCATACAAAAAAGCTTCTTCATCAATATTGTTGATTGCAAGATCAAGGTCGCCATCGTTATCAAAATCTGCAACAGCTGCACCATTTGAAAATGTACTGTCTTTAATGCCCCAGGCTTCCGATACATTTTCGAACTGCAGCTGACCTTTATTTCTGAAGAGATAATTTCTTACTTTGATAGGATCGTAAATACTTAAGTATTCCTGGAAACCTTTGGTGAACATTTCGTCAGCAGATTGGTATTTGTGCATGTTGGCACGCACATACATGTCTTGCTTTTGCTGAATATCACCATCAAATAAATCACGACGATAACCGTTGGCTACAAAAATATCCCGCTGTCCATCGTTATCGAAATCAGAAGCCAGAGTAGACCAACTCCATTCTGTTTTGGAAATACCGGCCATTTGCGATACATCGCTGAAGAAACCGTTGCCATGGTTTAAATGCAGCACGTTGTGCATATACTGCTTGTGAAAACCACTGTCAACAATTGCCCAGAAGCCTTCCACATCCATACGGGGCATTGATACTTTTGAACGCTTGTAGTTTTCGGGCAACATCTCCATCACCAGTATATCTTCATACCCATCATTGTTGAGATCGGCGATATCTGCACCCATTGAGAAAAGTGAAAGATGATTCGTCATGCTCTTCACTTCATCTTTGAAGGTTCCGTTCTTTTGATTAATGTAGATGTAATCGTTATCGGCATAATCGTTCGATACAAAAATGTCCTGGTAGCCATCGTTATTGAGATCGGCTGTTACTACCGACAAGGCATAACCGAAATTATGATTGATGCCTGCCTGCTTTCCGATTTCTGTAAAACGCCCGTTATCATTCCTGTATAATTTATCCCGGCACATATCCGGCGGGTTTCGTTTACCTGAAACCATTCTCGACAAACCGAGATAAAACGAATCGGGCCTGTTAGTGAGATACATATCCAGGTCGTTATCATTATCCATGTCGAAGAAAGCTGCATGAATAGAATAACCTGCATCATCTAAACCATAATTCTTTGCCTGCTCTTCAAAGGTTAAGTTACCTTTATTGATAAATAACAAGTTCCTTCTTTCTTGCTCTGTATCTCTAAACCCACCTCTGCAAACATAAATATCGAGGTTACCATCGTTGTTAATATCAACAAGTGTTACACCATTATTCCAGCCATTGCCGCCATCTACACCGGCTGTAGCGGTAATATCTTTAAATTTTAAAGAACCGGTATTCAGATAAAGCTTGTTGGGCACCTGGTTGCCGGTAAAATAAACATCCATCAAGCCGTCGTTATTAAAATCGCCGGTGGCTACACCTGCACCGTTGTACACATACGCAAACGTATCGAAGTAATAACGCTGATAATCTTCTTTTAAATAATTGGCGAAACCGATACCGCTTTTCGATGAATCAACTTTTCTGAATACAGGATCTATTGCAGCACCATCAGCACCGGTTCCGTTTTTTTCTTTACATCCTTGCAAACATGTAACAGTAACAAAAAAACTAACCAAACTACAAAGTGTAATGAATGCCTTTTTTGTCATCGGTTGATAATTTTATAACGCTTATATAGTTTCACCAACATGGTATAAATACTTCTTCCAAACAGCAGCTGCTACCTTTCTTCCCAACTCCAGACCTTCTTTATTTTCACACTGGATGTGATAGCCGCCCAGCACTCTCGACATACCGGCCATATTTGCAGTTTCGGTAAAGCTGTTGAATTTTAAAATTACTTCTTTCCCTTTTCGCTCCGGCTCTGTCATTTCACCCGGTATACGTTTTACTTCAATACCAAAATGATCGTTACCGGTAAACAGTTTTAATATTTCGGCACAAGCTGCACTGATACTGCTGTGTCCGGAAATATAACTGGGAAACGGAGGACAAAGAAACGTTTCGGGAGAATATGGGCGCCAATCCTGCCCGAGCATTTCAATCATTCCTTTTTCAGGGCCGCCCCAGCCTTTAATCTTTTTGTCTTTATAGTAGTAATGCACCAACGTGTAAGGCCGTGCAAAATCATATTCCATTTTTGTATCCCAGCAGGCAATAAAACCATCCATAGCTGCAGCTTCCACTGCAAAATACATCTTCACATCTTCATCAAGTGTATGCTTGTCTCTCACAGAAACATCCTGTGCAAAAATGAGCCAATGACCTGCCTGTTGTACAGACTTTGGACCATCACGCATAAATTCAACCAATGCTTTTTGTTCATTGGTAAGTTTTGCCTGCAACTCCACTACTTCTTTTACTTCCTGCTCCAACTGCAGCGAACCAATTGCCGGCGGCGGCTGGCAACGAAACTGACTTCCTGAATCTAACAACAGCGGTTTTACTTTTCCCCAGTGAGGCGTTAAACAACCCGGTGCAAATTTACCACCTTTGCCATCGGCAAAATATTTGGGCTGCCAACGTTTAATATCGTTTAGTGTATCGGCACTGTTAACAGGCCGGTAACCTGTATAATCTGCATAAGCTTTGCCGGCAGAACCGGGCATGGTTCCTGTTTCGTTTGAACCATCATTTTGTCTGTTTTCGAGAACAGCTTTTGCGGCGAGATTGCCTATCCCTTCGGGTGTAGTTGGATCCAGCGATTCGTTATCGGGATCAAATCCAAATTCTTTCATCTTATTCCGAAGCATCACCGAATCGGAATAAAAATAAGTGCGCATCATTTTATAAGCAGCATAACTGATTGCTGCTTCTTTATTTTTTAAGGACCGGTTGTTTACCGGAACCCGCTCAACATTCTTTAAATAAACCGGAACAGCTTTCGCATCATATCTCGACCATGCATCAAAAACAGCTGCCCAAACCAACCCCAACATCCGGGAGGTAACGGTTGGGCGTGGCCTGAATTTCTCTGTATCGTTGGCTGTTGCTTCCAATGCAATCTTGCCCCACTTATACGCTAAATTTTCAGCTCCTGTTGCCTCTGCAACATTGGCTTGTTTATTACCGGTACAGGAACAGGCAACGACCAAAATAATGAAGACAAACCGGACATTCATGTTACACTGATTCACCTTTTTTAATAAGGCATTTTTTTCTTCGAATGGCAAATTAAATCAAACCGGGAACCAGTTACCTGGTACCCGGTTTGAGATAAATTATTGAAAATTTGCTAAGCTCTATTCGTAACCCGGATTTTGCGGGAATTTTGGTCCCTCGGTTACCAGATCAATTTGCGACTGTGGAATTGGTCGCAACATATTAAACGGTTGTACACCTGCAGCACCTTCGGGGTTATACAGTTTAACACGTTCAACAAGTTTCTTCGTTCTTGCCAAATCCCACCATCGGGTATCTTCAGCAAACAACTCTCTGCTTCGCTCTTCCAATATAAAGTCGATTGTAACCTGACCAGCTGTAATTTGCTGAGCTGCTACAGCTGCTGCATATTCTGCAGGTGTTTGATTTACTTTTAAAGCAGCACGTGTTCTTAACACATTAATCATATCAGCTGCATCCTGCATGGTGGCACCACCTTTAGCTGCGGCTTCAGCTGCAATCAGATATACTTCTGAAAAACGGAATAAGATATATGGACGATCAGAATAATCGTTCAGGTTACCTCTTGTTGAATCATCGAACTTACGTACACTTGGGAAATAACTTGCTGTGTAAGGAACTGTTGCGCCAGGCAAATGATTGGGTTCAAACATTACACCTTTAAAGGCAGCTCTTTCTGCGGGAGTTACTAATCTGTCACGCATCCAAATGGCAGTATCCACACCATTAATTAATTGTCCTCTTGGAGTAGTTGCACCAAGTGAACCTCTTACAGACATTTCAGTACTGTTCGATAACCATACTGTTTGGAAAGTACCATCGAAACGTGAATCGGTTGCACGGTTTGCAAAAGCCACATCCATAATGTAACGTGTGTTTGGACGTATACGCTGGAATGGACGACCATTGTTGATATCACGAACAGTCATGTTTGCACCACCGCCTGCTGGATAGTTTGCATTAATAGTTGGATAGTTCGGACGCCAGAAGAAGTTCGACTTGTTTTCTGCAAAGTTGGTTGCACCTGCACCAACCGCCGAGTTCTGACCAAACTTTAAATCTTTGGTATGATCAATTACCATCAATACTTCCGAGCTGTATTCACGACCTTCTCTGAAAACATCTGGAAAATAAGGTAACAGACTTAAACCATAAGTTGCTCTGTTATCAATTAACGCTTTTGAAATGGTATAAGCTTGCTGGAAATCGTTTGGCTGTGCAACATTCGACCAACCTCTCCAGAGATATGTTTTTGCCAGCAAAAACAAAGCTGTTGGTTTAGTTGCCGGTTTACCTAAGCCTGCTCCGGGCGTATTAGGTAAATCTGCTGCAGCTTCTGTAAAATCTTTAATAATTAACGCATACACATCTGCAATTGGTGCCGGCGCATCTGCTGCAGAAGGAGAGGTATTAAACTTTGTTTTTAAGGGAACTGCACCAAAAGTTGTTACCAGGTAATAATAGCAAAACCCACGTAAAAATTTGGCCTGCGCTAACAACTGTGTTTTTGTTGCGGCCGGGATATTGGCATTCACACCATACTCTAACACGCCGTTAGCCGTATTGATGTTGATGAACATGCTGTTCCAGAAACCTTCGTAGTTATTGGTGTTACTTTTAATAACAGCATTGTTGTACTCAAACCAATGTTGTACATCAGCAGCAGCACCTTTCAAACTTTCGTCAGTTCCTGCATTGAACAACTGAGTAAAAATTTGTGTACCCCAATGTCCTCTAAAGCTGGAGTAGATACCTGCAATTGCACCTTGTATACCATCGGAAGTGGCAAAGAAGGATGGAGTAAATGATGTTCTTGGCTGCTCCTCTAATAATTTCTTACAACCCGAAGTCATAAGAAGAAGACTGCCGAGAAACAGACTGAATATTATTTTTTTATGTTTCATACTAAAAAATTTAAAACGTTAAAAGCGAAGATTAACTCCAAAAATGATCTGACGTGTGGGAGGAACACCCATACCCACAGTAATTGCACGACCCGGAACAGGAGTAACACCACCGCCCTGCGATCCTACTGCATTACCATTACCGTTTCCTTCAGGATCAAGACCTAAACCATCTCTAACAAGCGGCGCCCATAAGATAAAGGGGTTCTGTGCAGATGCATATATTCTTAAGCCTTCGATTTTTGCTTTTTTCAGCTTTTCTGTAGGGATACTGTAGCCCAAGTCAATTGTTCTTAATTTAATAAAAGAACCATCACGATAAGTAAGCGTTGAAGTAAACAGCAATGCATCTTTACTTGCATCGGGCTGAGGGAACGCATTGGTTGGGTTAGTTGGAGTCCAGTAATCAACTTTGTGCTGGTTAACACGGCTGTTGAGGAAGAACGGATAACCTGCACCACCACCATCAGCAGATAAATAGTTTACTACGACTGTTTGACCAAAACGACCAAACATCACAATGTTCAGATCAAAGTTTTTGAATTCAAAACGGTTGGTTAAACCTGCAACAAGCTTTGGCTGGAAGTTGCCAATGATCTGTCTGTCGGCTGCATTAATTACATTGTCTTTATTTACATCTTGAATTTTGATGTCGCCGGGAGCAGCTCCATACACAGCAGCTGTTGCAGCTTCAGATGTTTGCCAGATACCGATTTTTTTGTAATCAAAAATGGTAGTAATTGGCTGACCTACAAACCATCCGTTTCCTAAATCCTGTTTAAGACCTAATTGCAACGCAACAATTTTTTCTTTGTTGAAGAAACCATTGAAATCAGTTGTCCACTTAAAGCCGTTTTTGCTTTGAATATTAACACTGCTCAACGAAAATTCTAAACCATAAGATGCAGTTTCACCCGCATTTACAAGAATAGAGTTTACACCATTACTGCGAGGTAATTGACGGTTGAGGAGGATGTCTGTTGTTCTGTTATTATAAAAATCAACAGAACCTGAAAGACGGTTTTTAAATAAACCGAAGTCTAAACCAAGGTTGATACCTGTTGTTTTTTCCCAGCTCAGGTTTGGATTAGGACTTGTATTGATGAGGTAACCATTTACATAGTTAACACCAATAGTTGAACCCGATCCGAAATTGTAGAAACTATTACCAAGACTACCTAATGTTGTATAAGCACCAATACCTGCGTTTGAACTGATACCCCAACCTGCTCTTAACTTCAGATTTGAAATAGCATCAACATTCTGCATAAACTTTTCGTTGGCAATATTCCAACCTACTGAAACCGCAGGATATGTTACCCACTGATTGCCCGGTGCAAGAACAGATGCACCATCTGATCTTACTGTTGCAGTAAGCAGGTATCTGTCGTCGTACGAATAAACAGCTCTACCCATATAACCAATTACAGCAGACTCGCTGAAGTTTCCTGCCTGCGGGTTAATGGTATTAACCTGGAGCCAGTTATAGTCTTGCATGAAATCAGCAGGAATACCCTGGCCGTTAAATTGCTGTGCACGGAAATGATTCTTTTGCACCTCCTGTAACACTAAAGCCTGTATTTTATGCTTTCCGCCAAAAGTCCGGTTGTAATCAAGTGAGTTGTTAATAGTATACTGCCAACCTTCTGAGTTACTCTGGCTCATAGTAGAACCGGCAGTTGTAGAGTTGATGTTGAATACAGTATTCGGTCCTGTATAGTTACTCGCAAAAGTTTGCGACCAGCCATAACCAAATGTTGTTTTAAACTTCAAATCCTTGAGGATTTTTACTTCGCCATAAAAATTATGCTGGAATTGATAACGACGGTTGAATGCCACAATCAGATCATTATTGCCGATTGCAGTAAGCGGGTTAATCTGCGCATTATCCACACCTTGCTGAATAGCCGGTTTAAAGTTCAACGAACCATCAGCGTTGTATGGTTTGTATAACGGACTTAAACGAGTACCTGCACCATAAGCATTTGTACCAAGTCTGTTAGAACGGAGTAAAGTATTGAAACTTGTAAAACCAACTTTAATTCTGTCAGATACTTTATGATCAATATTCACATTGAATGTATAACGATTCAGATTCTGATCATGAATAATACCTGTTTCATTGTAATAACCAAGACCAAAATAAAACTGTGTTCTTTCATTACCGCCTCTAACACCCAAATCATGACTTGTTCTGATGCCGGTTGTAAGTAATAAGCTCTGCCAATCTGTGTTTACACCGGCAGCAAGGTTTGCTTGCTCATCGGCTGTTAACTGATACGGATTCTGGTTGGCCGGGTTAGGTTGTCCTTCCCTTGCATCCTGTTTAAACTTTGCATATTCTTCACCGGTAAATAAACGGTAAGTACCAATTGCATTTACAGCACCTACAAAACCGTTATAGGTTGTAGTTGTTTTTTGCGCTGTACCACGTTTTGTTGTAATGATGATTACACCATTCGAACCACGTGAACCATAAATAGCAGTTGCCGATGCATCTTTTAAGATATCTAAGCTGGCAATGTTATCAGGGTTGATATCATTTACACTACCGCCATACACCATACCATCAACAACAATTAACGGATTGTTGTTACCGGTAAGCGAACGGTTACCACGAATGCGGATTTCACCACCAGCGCCAATTTGTGAGCTGTTGCTTACAATATCCACACCGGGAGCTCGTCCCTGCAGCTGATTAAAGATATTCGGCGCTTTGATTTCATTCAAGGTTTCGCCTTTTAATGAAACTGTAGAACCCGTGATATCTTTTTTACGTTGTGTACCGTAACCTATCACAACAACTTCACCTAATGATTTTTCAATAGATTCCAGTTTAATCGTCAGTTCTGTACCGGTTACTTTTACTTCCTGTTCTGCAAAATTGATAGCAGAAACAACCAAGGTTGCGTTACGGGCAGCAGAAATAGTAAAGGTTCCGCTATTGTCAGTTGTTACACCAATGTTTGTACCTTTTACCATTACAGATGCTCCTTCTACAGGAGTACCGTTTTCACTGGTAACTTTACCTTTTACAGTAAGGTTCTGTGCAATAACAGAAGCACTAAAATAGAGCAATTGAAGCAGCACTATAAAAGCCAGCTTTACTGCATACGTTGCCCCTCGTTTAAGCGGCGGCAGATTCGTCATTTTGTTTGGCATAGTCAATTCGAGTTTTGAGTTTTAAACAGTTAATAATGGTCAGAGCATTTTAGTTTTATGTGTTACAGGTTTTTCTGGGTGAGACATATATAACAGAGTAGTTGCAGAGCACTTTTACAGCATGCAAATATTGCGGGCAAACAAACCATACTACGAATGAAAAGAAGTTGAAGACCAGAGAGCCCTGGAAATAAGAAGAACTGCCTTGTTTAGTACAATAGCAAAATGAAGCTTTTGGCATAGCAATCAAATTTCTCATAACAGCTGTTATCGTTTATATGGTCCCGATAGTCCGGGAAAGATCAAACAAATCAACTTGCAATCGGTTGCATAAGTTGGGTAAAAAATTAGCATTATTCTACGGATAGTCCGTCTTACAATGCCTCATGTTATACACTTCAAAACAAAAGCTTTTCTTCAGTTTTTGATGCTTACCCGTTAACAGCAATACTGGCGCACCTTTCACGGTACACCAATGTCAACCTGCCTAATCTGTAGCTAATGTAGGAATTATTTTTAAATATGCAACCGATTGCATTTATTTTTTCAAAAATCTTTCGATTTTTTTAAGAGTCGTAGTTTGTGGCACCGTTATGCAAAAAGAGATCACCATTTACGACCTCGCCAGAGTACTAAACCTGTCGCCTGCTACCATAAGCAGAGGACTAAGGAAGAGTTCGGTAATTAATCAAAAAACAATACAACGTATACTCGACAAAGCTGAGGAAATGGGTTACCGGCATAATAATTTCGCCAGTAACCTTCGTAATAAACGTACCAAAACACTCGGCATAATTGTTCCCAGGTTAAACAGCTATTTTATGACTTCGGTGGTAGCCGGCATGGAAGATGTTGCGAGCAAAGAAGGCTACAATCTAATCATTAGCCAATCGCTTGAAAAGAAAGAGCTTGAAAAAAGTAATGCTAACACCATGTTCAATAAACGGATTGATGGTTTACTGATTTCGCTGGCCTATACAACTACAGACATAGCGCATCTGCAGCCATTCTTCGAAAAACAAATCCCGGTTGTATTTTTCGACCGTTCGTTTCCAGGAGTTGAGAGCGTTTCCGTTACTATTGACAATCGGCAGGCAGCGTACAAGGCAACAACCCACTTAATAGAGCAAGGCTGTAAAAAAATTATGCATCTTACCGGTAACTTAAACAGAGATATTTATGAAAACCGATTAAAGGGTTATAAACAAGCACTGCTTGAACATGCAATACCTTTTAATGAAGGTTTGGTACAGACAAGTACACTTAACGAACAGGACGGAGTAAATACAGCAAAGACCATTTTAGCAATGAACCCGGCCGATAGACCGGATGCTGTTTTTTGTGCGAACGATATTTCTGCCGTTCACTGCATGGTTCACTTAAAACAACAGGGCATCAGCATTCCGGAAGATATTGCCTTTGTTGGGTTTAATAACGATGCGGTTAGCAGAATGGTTGAACCGAATTTAACAACCATTGATTATCCGGGACACAAGATTGGAGAAGTAGCCGTTTCGTGTTTACTTCATTTATTAAATGGAGATGAACGTGTAAAAAATACCGATCAGATCATAATCCATTCTTCACTTTTAGTAAGAGGTTCTTCGCTTAAAAAAAGATGTAACGAAAGATTATTACTTCTGTAAGTTATATACAAAAGAAAAAGGCAATCTGAACGATTGCCTTTTCTTCGTCGGGAGGACAGGATTCGAACCTGCGACCCCCTGGTCCCAAACCAGGTATTCTACCGGGCTGAACTACCTCCCGCCTTGTTTACTTGTGGTAAACTCCCCTAAGGGGCTGCAAAAATAGTTGTCTGTTGTTAAAGCACCAAAAGAAATCCCGAATTCTTTAGATGAATTCGGGATGAAATTATTTTGTCAGGTTTTGGGTTTGTTTACATTGCTGCTAACTGCACTTTTTGCTGCAGTTCAAGTACACTTTCTTTAAACATACTATCCGTATCCATTAAGTCTTTTACTGTTTGGCAAGAGTGGATTACCGTTGTATGATCTCGTCCACCGAAATGCTCACCAATCGTTTTAAGCGAATTCTTTGTAAAGGTTTTAGCCAGGTACATGGTAATCTGACGGGCCTGCACAATTTCACGTTTCCGGGTTTTTTGCAATAGCTTTTCGTAAGGCACATCAAAGTAATCGCATACCATTTTTTGAATGGCATCGATGGTAATTTCTTTAGATGATGTTTTAACGAAATTCTTCAACACTTTTTTTGCGAGATCTAAGTCGATTTCTTTTTTATTAAGCGAGGATTGTGCCAATAATGAAATCAGTGCACCTTCTAGCTCACGAATGTTGGTATTAATATTATAGGCGATGTATTTTACTACATCTTTATGCATATCCAAACCATCATTCTTCATCTTCTTTTCCAGGATCTCGATTCGTGTTTCGTAATCGGGCATCTGCAGATCGGCACTCAAGCCCCAACGGAAACGGCTTAACAAACGTTCCTGTACACCTTCCAGGTCTTTCGGTGGCTTGTCTGACGACAGGATGAGCTGTTTACCGCTCTGGTGCAAATGGTTGAAGATGGCAAAAAATGCATCCTGCGATTTTTCTGCACGGTTAAAGAACTGTACATCATCAATAATCAACACATCTACCAACTGGTAAAAATGAATAAAATCGTTGATGGCGTTATTACGGCTATGATCTACAAATTGATTAATGAATTTTTCGGAGCTTACATACAGCACCACTTTGTTGGGGTGCTGGCGTTTTACCTCGTTACCCACGGCTTGTGCCAAATGTGTTTTACCTAAACCAACACCACCATAAATAACGAGCGGGTTAAAAGAGGTAGCGCCGGGCTTGTCTGCAACTGTTTTACCGGCTCTGCGGGCTACACGGTTACAATCGCCTTCAATAAATGAATCGAACGTATAGTTGGGATTCAGCTGCGGATCGATCTGCACCTTTTTTAAGCCCGGTATTACAAACGGGTTCTTAACGGGGTTATTTATCACGAGCGGAAAATCCATTTCGTTATTAGTATATGTTTTATAGCCATGACCGGGAACATCCATTGTAATAGGCCGGTTACTGTTGTTACCGCTATCCATCATAATGCGATACTCCAGGTTTGCATCTTTTCCTAATTCACGCTTTAATGTTTTTGCAAGCAGCGTTACATAGTGCTCTTCTAAATACTCAAAGAAGAATTGACTGGGTACCTGAATGGTAAGGATCTTATTTTTTAATTCAACCGGTTTTATCGGTTCAAACCAAGTTTTAAAATGTTGCCACTCGACTATATCCTTAATTATGGTCAAACAACTTTTCCAAACTTGTTCAGCCGTTTTCGTCATTGTTCCAAAAGCAGTTTATATAATGAGTTAATAAATGTTACTGTTCTTTCTCTTGTATATTTCTTTATAATGAAATCACTATAAAAAAATTAGGGGGGACGGCGAATATCAACACTTTTTGTGGAAAAAAAAATTTTTTATTCCTATGTTTTTTTACCTACCAAAATAGATTTTGCTGCCGCCAGATTTTTCGTTTTATACCGCATAAACTCGTAGTCTAAACGCCCCAGCTGAATACCGCCCCAACCCACCTGATTAACCAGCACGTCATCGCCGTTTTTGTTTTTTACAACCACCGGTGCGTCCAGAAAGGTGTGTGTATGTCCGCCAATGATCAAATCAACATATGTGGTTTCTTTTGCAAGGATCAAATCGGAAATGCGATTTGGATTTTCACGGTACTGATAACCTAAATGCGACAGACAAATGACCATATCGCAACCTTTTGTCCGTTTCAGATAATCGGCTGTTTCATTAAGTTTCTCAACAGGGTCTAAATATTTCGTATTACCTGCCAGGTTATCGGGCACAAGGCCTTTCATTTCAATACCAACACCAGTTACTCCAATCTTTAGCCTGCCTTTTGTAAATATTTTATAAGGAGCCGACTTTTGTTCCATCGGCGTTTGCGTAAAATCGTAATTACATAACAACACCGGAAAACGCACATGCTTTAGTTGAGTGGCAAAATTTTCGAGCCCGGCATCAAAATCATGATTGCCCATGGTGCAAGCATCGTACCCCATCATTTGCATTGCCTTCATTTCCGGCTCGCCTTTGTATAGATTAAAATAAGGCGTACCCTGGAAAATATCGCCTGCATCCAGCAATAACACATGCTCTTCCTGTGAGCGTATTTCATTAATCAGTTGGGCTCTTGCTGCAATGCCCCCGGCACCCTGGTTACGGCTTCCATCCATTGGAAAAGCCTCTAACCTGCTATGCACATCATTGGTATGTAAAATAACCAACCGCTGCACAGGTGCTTCTGCTGCGCTCACCCAACGGCCTGCCAACAAGGCTGCCGCACTGAGTGAAGTATGTTGTATAAATTTTCTTCTATCGAGCATTGCTTACTCTGTTTTGAACGGTTACAGTTACAGGCTTTCCCTGCTTTGAAAATTCCTGTACATATTCTATTAACGCATCACGCAGCAACACGCCACTGTTCATCTGCGGAATCGTTTTCAGCATTTCACTATTATCGCCTCCATTTGCTACATAATCAGAATTAGCAATGGTATAAGTTGCAGACAAATCCAAAGGCTTACCTCCAATCAATACATCTTCTGCCTTACCATTTTTTATAACCATCGACATGCCGGCTACCGGCCATCCACCTCTGCCTGCAATATGATCAAGAAACTCTTTGACAACAGTTCCTTTTATTTTTTGCAACACTATAATGTTATCGAAGGGCATCATTTCAAAAATTTTTCCTTTCGTTAAATTACCTGCCTTTACATAACCGATGCGGATGCCCCCATAATTCACAAACGCAATGTCAATATTTGTATTGTAATATTTCTGTGCCATAGTTAACATGGCATCTGCCATAAAATCGCCAAGTAAACCTTCGGGCTGTCGTTTGTCCATATCAACAGCAAGTGTACCGACAACAGCACTCATACTGGTATTAACGCTGTCGGTATAAGGCTGCAAAAAAGTAAGGAACGAAGAATCTTTTGCAAGATTGCTAACAGCATAATCCTTGTATTGTACAGAAGAAGCCTTGTAAACCGGGTTACAGGCTAAAGAAAAACAGATAAAAAAGAGGAAGTATATCGAACGAATGCCTTTTCTCATGTACTTGTGTTAACCATTGGAAGATAGCTTTTTTACAAGCATCAAAAAAATGTTTTTCATCATAAAAAATCTGCGCCTGAAAACAACAGCGGTACCGTTATCTTTGCAGCCAATCATAGTTTTTAGGTTAACTGCCTGACACATATGCAACAACAAATTACACTTCGCTTATTGCCATCGTTGGCAGCAGATGAAACAGCAATTAAAAAAGAAATTGCAGCCGTAACGGGTTCGTCTGTCTCAGCAGTTACTGGTTTTTATATTCACAAACAATCGATTGATGCAAGAAGCAAACAGGCACTGGTAAACCTCACCGTACAGGCGTTTATCAACGAACCCGTACAACAACGGCCGGAAACCACTTTTACGTTTGCAGATGTACATGCCGCAACAAAAAAAGTAATAATTGTTGGTGCAGGACCCGCAGGTTTGTTTGCTGCTCTTCGCTTAATTGAGCTGGGCATTAAACCAATTGTGGTCGAAAGAGGAAAAGATGTACGTGCCAGAAGAAGAGACCTTGCTGCTTTAAACAAACAAGGTGAAGTAAACCCGGAAAGCAATTATTGTTTTGGCGAAGGTGGCGCCGGAACTTACAGCGATGGTAAATTATATACACGCAGCAGTAAGCGTGGAAGTATCGATCGTATACTTCAACTCTTTGTACGCTTTGGTGCCGAAGAAAAAATATTATACCAAAGCCATCCGCATATTGGTACCAATAAGTTACCGCACATAATTACCGCCATGCGAGAGTTTATTATCGGTTGCGGTGGCGAAATTCATTTTGAAACAAAACTTTCCAATTTCATTGTTGAACGTGATGTATTAAAAGGCATCGAACTCAACCATGCAGAAAAACTCTATGCCGATGCTGTTATTCTTGCAACCGGCCACAGTGCAAGAGATATTTTTGAATTGCTCCATCACAATAATATGCTGATTGAAGCAAAACCTTTTGCATTAGGTGTACGCATCGAACATCCGCAGGCTTTGATCGATTCGATTCAGTACCGTTGCCCTGTTCGTGGTGAGTTTCTGCCACCCGCCTCTTACAGTTTGGTAGAGCAGGTGCAAGGCAAAGGTGTATTTAGTTTTTGTATGTGCCCGGGAGGTATTATTGCACCTGCTGCAACTTCGCCCGGCGAATTGGTGGTAAATGGCTGGAGCCCTTCAAAAAGAAACAACGCTTTTGCCAACAGTGGTATGGTAGTTACGGTTGACGCAAAGGACGCTTTCCTGTATTTCAAAAAACAAAACCCAAAATCCAATCCTCAACTTGATGAAGATGATCCTTTGCTGCTGATGAAATTTCAACAGGCAATTGAACAAAAAGCATTTACTGCAGGTGGCGGTAAGTTTGTTGCGCCTGCACAACGTATTGTTGATATGTTCGATAAAAAAGCATCTTCTACTCTGCCCGATTGTTCTTATTTGCCGGGCATCAGCAGTACCGATCTCTCAACTGTATTACCCGGTTTTATTTATGATGATTTACGGCTTGCCTTTAAATTATTCGGACAAAAGATGAGAGGTTATTTTACCAACGAAGCCATAGCTGTTGCAACCGAATCAAGAACTTCATCGCCGGTGCGCATTCCCCGTAACAACGACAGTTTACAACATCCGCAAATAAAAGGTCTTTATCCTTGTGGCGAAGGGGCCGGTTATGCAGGTGGCATTGTAAGTGCTGCTATGGATGGCGAACGGGTAGCAGCTGTTATTGCCGCAGCGGTTGGTGCTGTTTGATTGAACGCATTAAATATTTTTCCGTACTATCTTGTAACAAATGCCTTAACAGGCACTCTAATACATTGTATGAGTACCATTTTAGAAATTCAGAACCTGAAGAAATATTTTTCTTCGCAAAAAGCTGTTGACGACATCAGCTTCTCCATTGAGAAAGGATCCATTTTTGGTTTGCTCGGACCAAACGGTGCAGGTAAAACCACCTTGATCCGGATGATTACCGGTATCTTCTACCCTGACGCAGGTAATATTTTACTCAACGGAAAAAAGTTTGATCCTGTAAATGATGTGATCGATATCGGCTATATGCCCGAAGAACGGGGACTGTATAAAAAAATGAAAGTGGGCGAACAGGCCATGTACCTGGCTCAGTTGAAAGGGCTGAGTAAGCAGGATGCGTTTAATAAAGTAAAATACTGGTTCGAAAAATTTGAAATGGGCAGCTGGTGGAATAAGAAGGTAGAAGATCTTTCGAAAGGTATGGGCCAGAAACTGCAGTTTGTAACAACTGTATTACACGAACCCAAGCTGGTTATTCTGGATGAACCGTTCAGCGGTCTCGATCCGGTAAACAGCAACCTTATTAAAGATGAGATCTTTAACCTTGCACAGAAAGGAACCACCATCATCTTCAGTACACACCGTATGGAACAGGTGGAAGAAATCTGCGATCATATTGTTCTTGTCAACAAGGGCAACAAAATTCTGGATGGCAGTGTAAAAGAAATAAAGCAACAATTCAAACAACACATTTTTAAAGCAGAGCTCAATCAGCTTCCTGCTGTGTTACAACATCCATCGTTCAACATTGTAGAGCAAAAAGGCAACAACCTTACTTTACGCATCAATAAAGGTTATCAATCGAACGATATCCTGTTGCACTTTATCAATCAACAGAGTGTAATTGTAGCTTATCACGAAATACTTCCTTCGCTCAACGAAATTTTTATCCGTTTAGTAGAAGGCACGCCAACCTCACGCCAATTTCAAACAGTTACTGCTTAAACCTCTTATATGAACAAAATTATTATCATCATAAAACGGGAGTATTTAACCCGTGTACGCAACAAAACATTTTTACTTTCTACATTTCTTTTACCATTAGTCATGATGGTATTCATATTTGGCTCCGCCTATCTCGGTGCCAAATCCATTAAACAATATAAGATTGCTGTAAAAGATGAAACAGGCCTGTACCAGAACAAACTGAAGAACAGTGATGCAGCATTCTATGGTTATCCTGCAAATGTGAGCATGAGCAATTACCGTAAAGAAGGTTACGATGGTTTGTTGATGGTTTACTCAAAAGACAATGCAACAGCCGATTCTGCACGATTGTATTCGGAAAAAGAATTAGGGCTTGCAACAGATGAAGCCATTAAAAAACAATTGCAGAAAATTAACGAAGAACGTCTGTTACTTGCAAAAGGTGTAAGCCGTGCCATTATTGATTCTATTCATGTACAAAGCGAAAATGAAGAACTGCTCAATTACCGCTCGTACAAAGTATCGGGTACCGAATTAAAAGAAGGTAATAAAAAACTCAGCAGTATTGTTGGTTTCATCAGCGGTATCATTATTTACATTACGCTGTTTATTTATGGCGCATCGGTTATGCGTGGTGTAATGGAAGAAAAAACCAACCGTATTGCCGAAGTAATGGTGAGCAGTGTTAAACCGTTTCAGCTGATGCTGGGTAAAATTGTAGGTATTGCAGCAGTTGGTTTAACGCAACTACTGCTATGGATTATACTTATTGCGTTACTGATGACTATTCTTCCGATGATCATGTCGCCTGAAATGATGCAACAGGCACAATCGGGCCAAGCAATACCGGGTGGTGCGGCACAAAGCAGCAGTGCAGCCAATATGATTGCGCAAAGCACGGGAATAGATATTGCCGGAGCTAACTGGCCTCTAATTATTGGCTGTTTCCTGTTTTATTTCCTTGGTGGTTATTTATTCTATGCATCGTTGTTTGCTGCAGTAGGCAGTGTAATTAATGAAGATCCGCAGGAAGCCCAATCGTTAATGTTGCCGATTACTATGCCCATCATTTTTGGTTTCATCATGCTTACATCAACCATTCAAAATCCATCCGGACCATTGGCTTTCTGGGGAAGCATTATTCCGTTTACATCCCCAATTGTAATGATGGGACGTATACCATCTGGAGTGCCTGAAAGTGTTCCGTACTGGCAACTGGGATTATCGATGGTATTGCTTGTAGCAGGTTTCTACTTTACCACCTGGCTTAGTGCAAAAATTTACCGCACGGGTATTTTAATGTATGGTAAAAAAGCAAGCTGGAAAGAAATGATTAAGTGGGCTTTTACAAAAGCATAAAGCACAGATAAAAAAAATCCCCCGGTAAATACCGGGGGATTTTTTTATTTAAACTTAAAAAGAATGAATGGTGATGGGCGACATGAGCGGTTCATGAATTTCTTCCTCGGCTTCTACTACTTCGAATTCTAATTTTAAAACCAATCCTTCTTTAATAAGTATGGCTTCTTTTTTACTGGCACGATAGCCGACCTTATCGATTACAATAGTATGCTCCCCAACAGGTATGTTGTTGATTTTAAAATTACCGTTGGCATCGGTAACAATTTCCTTGAAAAAAGAGGCTTTGCGGATGGTTGCACTGAAGGTTACGTTGGCAACCGGCTTTTTGGTTTCTGCATCAATAATTGTTCCCTGAACTGAGCCCGTTTCGGTTCCTTTATCTGCATTCGCATACGCACTAACAGAAACACCCGTCATGAAAATTGCTGCAATCAATAGTTTCTTCATAACAATGGTTTAATGATGATAGGAGTTTAAAGTTACACGATCAGAACTGATTTTTTCAAACAAATATTACAACTAATGCTGTTAAAATGTTCTGAAAACCGGCTGATACACAAACATACGAATTAAATCGTAGATTTCTACTACTTTTTTCCTTTTTAGAAATAACGATAGCATAACCGAAAAAAGGGGAAATTTTAGCGGAAACGAAATACGGCTGATTCAGCTTGCCAGTGGATTTTTCAGAGCTGTAAGAAACTCCTGCCAGATATTTTCGGTGATAACGGCTGCAGGTAAAATATCGTCGAGTAAGGCACTTACCTGGCCTATTTCTAACTCGCCTTCCTGCAGGTTCCCTTCGAACATTCCTTTTTTAGCTCTTGCTCGACCCAGCAGTTGCTGCATTTCTTCTTTGCTAGCACCACGTTGTTCAGCTTCCTGTACCTGTTTATAAAAATCATTTTTAATTAAACGAACAGGAGCCAGTTGTTTTAAGGTCAACACCGTATCGCCCTCATTACTGTTAACAACTGCCTGTTTAAAATTAAGATGACTGCTTGCTTCTTCGCTGGCAACATAACGGCTGCCGATTTGCACGCCATCGGCACCAAGCACCATGGCAGCCAGCATTTGCCGGCCGGTTGCAATGCCGCCTGCAGCAATAACAGGAATATGCACAGCTTTTTTAACTGCAGGTATTAATACAAGTGTAGTTGTTTCTTCACGACCGTTATGTCCGCCTGCTTCAAAACCTTCGGCTACTACTGCATCGCAACCGGCTTCCTGTGCTTTCAATGCAAACTTGCTGCTGCTTACCACATGCACAACAGTAATGCCATGTTCTTTCAGTTTTGCCGTAAATGTTTTAGGATTACCGGCGCTTGTAAAAACAATTTTTACGCCTTCCTCTATAATGATGTTGATGTGCTGATCAAGATCGGGATACAACAACGGTACATTGACTGCAAATGGCTTGTTGGTAGCTGCTTTGCATTTCTGAATATGTTCACGCAACACATCGGGGTACATACTGCCGCTGCCCAACACACCTAAACCACCAGCGTTACTTACTGCACTTGCTAATCGCCAGCCGCTGGCCCAGATCATACCAGCCTGAATGATGGGCTTTTCGATGCCAAACAATTGTGTGATGCGGTTGGAAAACATAGTAAGCAATTAGAATTAACCTAAGTCAATTTCTGTGTTATCGCCAATGTTCAGGCTCCTTGTTTCGCCTTTAACTTCGGTATCGCTGCCAATTAAACTTTCTTCCAGTACAATATCAAACAGGTCGGCATAGGAACCAATGATCGATTCTTTAATAATGGAATAGTTGATGGTGGTATTATCGCCCACCGCTACATTCGGGCCAATAATAGAGTTCCGTATTTCGCAGTTTTTACCAATACTCACCGGCTCTACAATAATTACATTTTCAAATCGGTGATCGGGTGATATATGAGTACCGAATTTCTTCAACAATGTTGCGTTCGATTCCAAGAGCGAATCTTTATTACCACAGTCAAACCAGTTCAACACTTTAAACGATTGAAAGGAAGTTCCTTTTTCAATCATGCATTGCAGCGCATCAGTTAAACTGTATTCATCTCTGTTCTTCACCCCTTCACGGAAATTGGCTTCCAGGCAATCAAACATCATTTCTGTTTGTTTGATTTTATAAATACCTACCAAGGCCATGTTGCTCTTGGGTATCTGCGGCTTCTCCACTACTTTGTGTATGCGTCCTTCTTCATCTACTTCTGCTACACCAAAATTGCGTGGATCATCTACTTTCTTTACAGCCAGCATCGATATTTCGCTCTGTAATACGTCCTTAATGTTGTATTCGCAAATGGTATCGCCTAACACAATAATTACCTCATCTTTTTGCACCGCTTCTTTTGTAAGCAAAATAGCATGGCCTAAGCCTTGCCGCTCGCCCTGGTTAACAAAGATGCTGTTGATGGCAGGGAATGTATCCTTGATGTAATCCTGAATTTTTTCACCCAAATAACCGGTAATAAAAATAAATTCATGCACACCGGCATCTTGCAACTGTTCTACAATTATGCTGAGAACAGTTTTACCTGCAATCGGAATGAGCGCTTTGGGTTGCGTATATGTATGTGGCCGCAGTTTAGTACCTGCACCGGCCACGGGAATAATTGCCTTCATAATCTATCGTAATCTGCTACCGAAGCGGCTAAAGTAGCACATTTTGACTGAACGAATGTAAGTTCACCTGCAAATCCTGTTCATAAAATTTGTAAACGAATTAGGTATGGCGGCTGTTGTGGTTTATTTTTGCCCCGCCAAACAGAACGTTTTGTTGGTGGTACGGGCAGCATACCCGTTTTCATCTGTTGTTGTGTCACTCACTTCGGCGTTTTGTTCTTCAGGCAGCAATCCATCAATTAAACGAACAACTTCACATGCAAAGAGACACAGTCATCTTCAACCTCATCAACCAGGAACTTCAGCGTCAGCGTCATGGCATTGAACTCATTGCTTCAGAAAACTTTACCTCTTTACAGGTAATGCAAGCCATGGGCAGCGTATTAACCAACAAATATGCAGAAGGTTATCCCGGACGCCGTTATTATGGTGGTTGCGAAATTGTGGATCAAACCGAGCAATTGGCCATCGATCGTTTAAAAGAAATTTTCAACTGCGAATACGCTAACGTGCAGCCACACAGTGGTGCACAGGCAAATGCAGCATTATTGAGCGCTATCATTCAGCCCGGCGATGCAATTCTTGGTTTGGATTTGAGCATGGGCGGACACTTAACACATGGTGCAGCTGTAAACTTCAGCGGTAAATTATATAAACCACATTTTTATGGTGTGGTGAAAGAAACCGGTTTGATTGATTATGAAATGCTCGAAGCAAAAGCAAGAGAAGCAAAACCGAAAGTAATTATTTGCGGCGCCAGTGCATATAGTCGTGATTGGGATTATGCACGCATCCGCAAAGTAGCCGATGAAGTTGGAGCTTTTGTTTGGTGTGATATGGCGCATCCTGCCGGTTTAATTGCGAAAGGATTACTTAGTTCCCCTTTTGAGCATTGCCATTTTGTAACATCAACCACACATAAAACATTGCGGGGACCACGTGGTGGCATTATCCTCATGCAAAAAGATTTTGAAAATCCGTTTGGCTTAAAAGATGTGAAGGGTAACACACGTATGATGAGTAACCTTTTAGATCTCGCTGTGTTCCCCGGTCAGCAAGGCGGACCGTTAGAGCATGTGATTGCTGCGAAAGCAGTAGCGTTCGGCGAAATCCTGAGCGATGAGTTTACCGTTTATGCGAAACAAGTGCAGCTGAATGCGCAGGCAATGGCAGCTTCATTTGTAAAGAGAGAATATCAACTGATTTCAAACGGTACAGACAATCATTTGATGCTGATCGATCTTCGTAACAAGAATATCAGCGGTAAAAAAGCCGAAGGCGTTTTAGGCAAAGCAGATATTACGACAAACAAAAACATGGTTCCCTTTGATGATAAGAGTGCGTTTGTAACAAGCGGTATACGTACCGGTGTTGCAGCTATTACATCACGTGGCATGAAAGAAGAACACATGGATTTTGTGGTAGATGTTATTGACCGCAGCTTAATGAATGCAGATGACGAAGCGATTCTTGCAGGCATCCGTAAAGAAGTAAATGCATTTATGGAACAGTTTCCGTTATATCCTGAATTAGGTTAATCCTGAAAACAGCTTTTATGATTCAACGCATACAAACCATTTGGTTATTATTAGCAGCCGCAGCTTCTTTCGCCAGCCTAAAGCTTTCGTTTTACAGCGGTAAAAAAGATACAGCACTGTTCGAACAGTTAAGCGGCAGCAATGGTGGTTTTCTTTTGTTAGTACTGTCGGTAGCGGTAGCATTGCTGGCTGTAGTAAGTATTTTTCTCTTTAAAAACCGAAAACTGCAAATGCGTTTAACGTTGGCAGGTTTGGTAGCACAGTTAGTAGTTCTGTTTTTATATATTCAACAGACGGCTACGTTTACAGAAGGTACTTATACACTTACCTCCATCTTTAGTTTTGTAATACCTGTATTTTTTATTCTCGCAATACTGGGTATCCGTAAAGATGAGAAACTGATCAAAAGTATGGATCGTTTACGCTAAACCTTCCTCACTTATAGAACGAAGCCGTTGCAACTACATGCAACGGCTTTTTCGTTTCTGTGTCCAATAGTTATTTGATAAACTTTTGCGCAAATTGAGAAGTACCATCCATATACTGCAGTATATAACTGCCGGCAGGTAAGGATGAAACTGGTAAGGAGGTTTGTATGTTTCCTGCGGGTATCGTTCCTTTCATAAACAACCTTCCGGTATTGTCAATTATTACAAACGATGCTTTTTTTGCAGCAGGATGACGGAACACCAACTGATCGCTTACAGGATTTTGTAATAACTGCATGCCAGATGCTTGCTCTCGTTTTACAACGACAATATTACTATAGGTAGACTGGTTAAAATGATCCCACATTTTTAAACGATAGTAAACTGTTTGTTGAATATTCACTTTATCACTCTGCACATAATCCTGCTGCTGATTTGATGTTACGCTTACAATGGGCGAAAACGAAAATCCATCTTTACTTACTTCTACTTCGTACCGTTTATACTGTGTTGGGTCGGCCACTTTCCATTTCAAACTATTTTCACCATGCTTCGCATCTGCAGTAAACGACAGCAATTTGCCCGGCAACACATTGATGTTGGCAACGATGTAGGAAAAGCCTGAGCCTGCAGTACCAAAAGTTGTTACCACACCACTTGTATAGGCTAAGTTGGTTGTATTGTTTGCCACATAATTGGGGCCAGGTGTGTTTGGCGTAAGTACCCAGTTTCCGGATTCGTGCCGCCAGATACCAATCTGGTTATTCGGCGTTGCAGCAAATGCAGCACCTTCTATACTGCCGGTAATCCAATCGAAACGTATTGAAGCATTTGACGAACCTGCAGTTCGATCAACAATCCATACTGCATCTACCTGGTAGGTACGGCTTCCAAATGCAGAACCAGTTGGACTACCATTGGTAGTGGTACCCCGAAATACAGAAACAGAAAAATCTGTACCTGCTGATGTTGGCGTAATTGTAGCAGGTAAATAATTACTGCCGTTCCCAATCGGGAACACTATTGCTGTTGCAGATAAATTGTTTTGCCTTAACCGGCCATTGGTATTACTTGTAGGTTGTAAAATAAAATATGCATTCGCACCCGCATTGCTGACAGAACCAGCATCATCGATTGTTACAATGTTATTGCCTACCTGCAAATAGTTACCTGAACCTGTAAAATTAAATACGCCTTCTACGGTAATGTTTCCTTCAGCAACTTTTGTATTTGCCGATGTTATAGTGAGATTTTGATATTGATCGTAGGTGCCGGATAATCCGTTCAATGATGATACGGTTTGACCATTTGCACCATAATATTCCACAGTTGAGCCGCTTAATAAACGTATGTAAAAATTATTGGCGTTACTTACTGTCCGAGTTGTTTCTCCAGAAGTCCATAAACCGAATGGATGTGCGGTACGAACAGTACCATAATTAGAAACATAGGAATTAGAAGAAGCATTACTGATTATATATTGCTGAGCATTTAAAACAGCATCATCAGCAATATACATTTTCTCGCCGTTGAGATTTGTTCCCAAATCAAAATTACTATTTAACTCTACCTGTTTAGCATTCTGCAAAACATATGTGAGTTTGTTTCTTGATCCCCCGGAAAATGACCAAGAAGAAGTACCTGGCATGTATGTCCAGATCGATCCGTATGAGTTACTACCAGAAGCTGTTATGGTTCCATTTGCGTGTGTAATATTTCCATAAACATTTAAGTAACCTATTGCATTATTCCCTTCCGCCAAATCAACAATGTCATTACCCGTACCCGTACTGTTCATAATAAAATTACCAGCAACATATACGTCAGGAGATCGTCCATTTGATTCAGCAAAACGTAATTCATGAACACTTTGAATAGTAAAATCGCCGGCTGTAAGTCTTGTTAAAGTAGGATAAGAAGGCCAGTTCTGATTCCAGTTACCACTGCCCGGCCAATTGATAATAAGATTTCCGTAGTAGTAATTATTTCCGTCTACTGACGATGTTGCAGACAAACTCAAACCGGAGGGTGTAATAGCTGTTGATGACGATTGCCAGTTGTTCACCTGGAAAGTACTGGAGGCTCCGAATACTTCCGTTCCGTTAAAAATTGTTGATGCTACGTTGCCGGTATTATTATGGATATAGGTACCGCCATTTTCTATTTCAAACTGGCTGCCGGATCCGCTAACCGTTATAGCATTATTTGCAGTAACTGTTCCACCGCGCCGTATTGTTAACCTGTTTACAGTAGCAGTGGCAGACGTATTTTTTGTATGGCCGTTTTGCACAACAAGACGCACACTGTTGTTTAATGCGGAAGGATTAGCACCCGTGCCATTTGTGTTTAAACTCCACCCCGTTAAGGTATTAAAATTGGTTGTTGTGTTGTTGGAATAATACGTTGTTTGAGCGCACAACGTTGCCCGGATAGTACAAAAGAGAAAGAAAAAGAGTATACGACTCTTCATACGATACAGGATTGATTTTTAAAAATGGATTTGGACTTAACCGTTACTGGATCAAGCAAAATCAATCACTGATAAGCATTAACCCATGCAACAATACAAATATACACTTAGGATTTTTTTTAAAAAACACTAAGTGCTTACTTGTATAAAAATTGGGCTAAAAAGGAGAAAATTGAGTAATTCCCGAAAAGAAAAATGTAAAAATTACGGAACCGTGCTTAAATAAACTTAGCCGTTTTACTTGTTTTCGACTTGGCAAGATCGGCAGGCAAACCGGCAAAAACGAGGGTACCCCCACCATCTCCGGCTTCCGGACCAAGATCGATCACCCAATCGGCCCGTTTAATTACATCGGTATTGTGTTCAATAACCAGCACCGAATGTCCTTTTTCAATTAAGGCATGAAAACTTTTGAGCAGTTTATTAATATCGTGAAAGTGTAAGCCCGTAGTTGGTTCATCGAAAATAAACAGGATACTGCCCTGCCCGCTTCCACGGCCAAGAAAGGAAGCAAGTTTTACACGTTGTGCTTCGCCGCCGCTCAATGTATCGCTGCTTTGCCCAAGCTTAACATAACCCAGGCCCACATCACTTAACGGCATCAGCTTACGCACTAAATCCTTTTCGGCACGAAAGAAATCAATCGCTTCATCCACACTCATCTCCAGTACATCGTGTATACTTTTATCGTTGTATTTTACTTCCAGTACTTCTTCTTTAAACCGTTTACCTCCACACACTTCACAGGTTAAATGCACATCGGCTAAAAACTGCATTTCAACAATCTGTTCGCCTTCGCCTTTACAGGCATCGCAACGGCCTCCATCTACGTTAAACGAAAAATGCTTGGGCTGAAAACCCCGTATTTTACTGAGTGGCTGATTGGAATATACATCCCTTATTTCATCGTATGCTTTAATGTACGTAACAGGGTTACTTCTGCTGCTTTTTCCAATCGGGTTCTGATCGACCATTTCGATCTGTGCAATGGAATCAATATCGCCGCTGATCTGTTTGTGCATACCTGCTTTATCGCCAAACTCTCCCTTCAGTTTGCTGAGTGCAGGATAAAGAATATTTTTTACCAACGTTGTTTTACCGCTACCACTCACACCACTTACAACACACAATACATTCAACGGAAACTCAACAGTGATGTTTTTTAAATTATGTTGCCTTGCTCCTTCTACTTTAATGCTCCGGTTCCATTTACGTGGTTTGCCGAAATCCTGTATCTCCAGCTCGCCACTGAGGTAGCGGCCCGTTAAACTTTTTTTATTGCTGATGATGGCATCGTAGTTGCCTTCTGCAATGACTTCACCTCCCAAATGACTTGCCAACGGACCCATATCGATGATATAGTCTGCTTCACGCATCATCATTTCATCATGTTCAACCACAACAACAGTGTTACCCAGGTTACGCAGTTCTTTCAATACACTGATGAGATTAGCCGTATCTCTGGGATGTAAACCAATGGATGGCTCATCAAGAATATATAATGAATCGGTGAGGTTACTTCCTAATGATCGTGTTAGTTGAATACGTTGGCTTTCCCCTCCACTCAAGCTATTGGCTAAACGATTAAGAGTAAGATAACCTAGCCCAACATGCAACAGTGTTTGCACACGGTTATTGATCTCGAGCAGAATTCGTTTGGCTACATCTTTATCATAATCGCTCAGCTTCAGTTTATCGAACCAGACTTTCAATTCCTTTACCGGCATTTCGCATAACTCACCAATATGCTTATCGCCAACTTTAATGTACAGTGCTTCTTTGCGTAAACGATAGCCTCCACAGTCGGTACAGGTTGTACGGCCACGGTAACGGCTTAGCAATACACGATACTGTACCTTGTACAAATTCTGTTCAACCTCTTTAAAAAAGTCGTCAATACCTAAAGCGGTACCTACCCCTTTCCATAATTGTTCGTATTGCTGTTTACTCAAATCAATGACAGCTTTATGTACCGGAAAGCCGGATTTACCGGCAGCTTTTACAAACTGCTCCTTCCACCAGCCAAGCTTCTCCCCCTTCCACGGCGCAACTGCACCCTCGTACACGCTTAAACTTTTATCGGGTATCACCAGGTCTTCATCAATCCCCAGCACTTGACTGAAACCTTCACATACCGGGCAGGCGCCGTATGGATTATTGAAAGAAAATAAATTGGGGACAGGCTCTTCAAACTTAATTCCATCTAATTCAAATCGATTAGAGAAGTGCTGCAGCTGCTTTCCGTCAATTTCAAGATACACTTCGCCCTCGCCTTCAAAGAAAGCCGTACCTGCACTATCGCCAATGCGATGCAGATCATCTTCATCAAACTCCTTTGCTACCAACCGATCTACCAACACATAAATGCTGAGCTTTGCATTTTCGCTATTGAATAATTGCTTCAACTCTTTTTCTGATTGCTCGAGCAAATCTTCGATGTGCAGAATTTCGCCAACATCTGTCTTCCCTTTTCCTGCATCGATTTTTTTGTACACCCTGGTAAATCCTTTCTGTATAAGAATATTCAGCTCTTCTTTAATACTCCGCTTTGCGTGCATCGGAAACTTTACCAGCAACAGTATTTTAGACCCTTCCTTACATTGCTTAATGGCATTTACAATATCTGTAACATCATCTTTCTTCACTTCTCTGCCACTCACCGGAGAAATTGTTTTACCAGCCCGTGCAAAGAGAAGCCGCAGGTAATCATAAATCTCCGTCATACTGCCCACAGTGCTTCTGGGCGTACGGGTAATTACCTTTTGTTCAATGGCGATGGCAGGACACAGACCTTTGATGTAATCCACATCCGGCTTGTTCATGCGGTTTAAAAACTGGCGGGCATAGGCACTAAGGCTTTCGGCATAGCGGCGCTGTCCTTCAGCATACAACGTATCTATCGTAAGCGACGATTTGCCGCTACCGGATACACCGGTAACCACAATAAACTTATTGCGGGGTATTTGAACAGATACATTCTTAAGGTTATGAACCCTTGCGCCTTTAATGAAAATATCGTCCTTTTTTAAGGGAGCAGATAAGTTGAATTGCTTTTTTTTAACCGCTGTAGCCATAGAAAAACAAATTTAACTGATAAACACATGGCTTTGAAACGGATGTATGAAACTTACAAGAAAGAAAAAGGAAATAGTTCTACAAAGCAGCAGAAAGCTTTGTCAGACTTTTACGACAGCACAGGAAAATTACCATTAGTACGCTGCGTGGTAATACGTTAAATAATTCTGAATGTTGGAGGATACAAATATTTCTATTATTTTTATTCTGAAATTCAGTATCAGAAACAAAACCCAAACTTCTTCGCCTATAGCATCAACTTCTACTTAACAATTTTCAGTTTGCTTAATCGCCTCTGAATCCCTTTATTGAAAACCATCAACTGTAGAAGTATGCATCTGTATCAACAATTTACCGATCAACAGCTTGTTCATCTGTTTAAAGATGGCAATGCCGAAGCTATGGAATGTTTAGTGCTGCGTCATAAAGACAAGCTTTACACCTCCATATTCCTTTTGGTAAAAGACAAATACCTTGCCGAAGATCTTTTCCAGGATATGTTTATTAAGGTAATCGATACCATCCGTGGTGGTCGCTACACCGAGGAAGGTAAGTTTTTGCCTTGGGCCATGCGTATTGCACATAACCTTTGTGTAGATCATTTCCGCAGGGTTAAGCGTACACCTACCATTAAAACAAGTGACAACCACGATATTTTTGAAGTACTCAATTTCAGCAACGATAATGCTGAAGAACGCATCATGAAAAACCAGAGTTATGACCGCATCCGCCGGATGCTGGATCTGTTACCTGAAGAACAACGTGAAGTAATCATTTTGCGCCACTATGCTGATCTCAGCTTTAAAGAAATTGCAACGCTTACCAACTGCAGCATCAACACTGCACTGGGACGTATGCGTTACGGACTCATTAATATGCGTAAAATGATGACCGAAAAACAAATCGCTCTGTAAAAATCATTTCCTGTAAGAGAACCTGACAAAACCGATCCCTTCGCTTCAGCGAAGGGATTTTTTATTTAAAAGAAAAGCAGGTCGGTGACCTGCTTTATATATTCCGAAAATCTGACTGATTGGTTCGTTCTATTTCTTTTTAGCAAACGCCTCTAACCCACATTCAAGCCATTGTTTAAACTCTGCAGCGCTGGGTGTATAACCTTTGGTTTTTGTTAGCGCTGTTTCATCTAACCCAAGTATGGCATATTGCGGCTGCGCAACTGCATTAAAGTTTTCACTTTGGAAAGTGGCCCATTTATCCCCTACAGTAATGATTTCTTTTTTACCGCCTGTTTTTGTAGTGAAGGTTTGTTGCTGAGCTGCAGGTAATACCTTGCGCTCATCCACATACAACGACACCACAACAAACTTATTCTTCATTAAATCTAACACGTCGGGATTGGTCCATATATTTTCCTCCATACGTCTGCAGTTTACACAAGCCCAACCTGTAAAATCAATCAGCAATGGTTTGTTTTCTTTTCGTGCCTGCTCCAATGCCTGTTCATAATCACGCATGGGCTCTAAGGATGTTTCGCAGTTTACAGGATGCTTGTACACACTGTAACATAAAGGAGGAGGAAAACCACTGATGAGCGTAAGATTGGCAGCTTTGGTATTGGTAACTCCTGGTATAAGATAGATGGTTGCAGCAGCAAACATTGCAATAAATATCCAACGGATTGTACCGATTTTCACTTTTTTATCATCGTGCGGAAACTTAATAACACCCAATAGATATAACACCAACAAAAAGCCGATTACCACCCAAATACCAATGAATACTTCACGAGGCAGAATATGCCATTGCTTGACAAGATCTGCATTGCTTAAGAATTTAACAGCCATTGCCAATTCCAGAAATCCTAACACCACTTTTACGGTATTTAACCAGCCGCCACTTTTTGGCAACGATTGTAACCAGTTCGGGAACATGGCAAACAATGCAAACGGCAATGCAAGACCTAAACCAAAACCGCCCATGCCAAAGCTCAACTGCATGGCGCCGCCATCTTTTGTTAATGCACCTGCTAACAAAGAACCGAGGATGGGACCCGTACAGGAGAATGAGACAATAGCCAATGTTAAGGCCATGAAGAAGATGCCGAATGTACTGCCCACACTTGCTTTCGAATCAGCTTTGTTGGCAAAGTTGCCGGGCAGAGTTATTTCAAAATAACCAAAGAACGAAATGGCAAATACCACAAACACCACAAAGAAGATGATGTTCAGCCAAACGTTGGTTGAAATATTATTGAGGATTTCCGGATCAGTTTGATCGAGCAAATGAAAAGGAATACTCAGTAAGATATAGATGAGAAAAATAAAGAAGCCATACAGTAAAGCATTACGAATTCCTTTTGCCCTGCTGCCACTACGTTTTGTAAAAAAAGAAACGGTTAATGGAATTAAGGGGAATACACAAGGTGTAAGCAAAGCAATAAAACCGCCTACTAAGCCCAGCAGAAAAATACCCCACAAGCTTTTGCCTTCCGTTCCTTCATCGCCACAATTGCTTGCTGTATTATTGAGATCAATGGAGTTGATTTTAATACGAGCTGTTTGTGCTACGCCTCCTTCCATTTTCACATCGAACAAATATTCCTGAGCAGGCAAAAACTCTTCTTTACCTCCGGTTGTGTAAACAATGGCGCCTTTCAATTGAGCAGGCACTACACCGTTGATCGTAACTTCTTGTGTTAGTGTTACTTCTTCCTTTGCAACCAGTACATTCCTGTTATCAAATACGGGATCTGTATAACTGCTACTGCCGCTCTTAATTTGTAACGGGCCATTTTTTACAATACTGCTGTCAGTAAACTGTACTGTAATTGAATCGAGTCCTTCTGCATCTTTTGAAAAGAGATACAGCATTTTACTTTTCTGCACTTTACCCTTCAGCTGTAATTCGTACCGGGTTTCCCCCGTTTTTTTACTGCTTACTGTCCACTGCACATACGACGAATCTTGGGCGAATGCACTATACCCCAGAAAAAAAGCTGTAACAAGTAATACAATCTTGCGTAAACGTAAACCCATACTTTGATTGATTTAACAATCCCGTCTTGTTAGAGACGGGATTGTTTGTATTCGTTAACCTTCAAGCTTTACGCTGAATTTTGTTTTATCGGGAGGTAAACACTGCTTATCATCACAAACCATAAACTCTACATCGCCGGTAATGGATGTTTTAACATTCGACTTTACCGTTACCACCTGTACAAACTCAACTTTATTTGAATAAAAACGGGAGCGTGAGTTGGTTGCTTTATCAAACGCATCGGTTACTTTACCTACTTCCTTTGGCTTGCCACTTACAACGATCAACGGATTTTTAGCAAAGCTGATGGTTGTTGGCAATGCAATCGCATCGGTACTTTGTGTTTGACTGTATAAATGCCAGCCGGGCTGAATATTGGCAACCATACGTATCTCGTATTTCTTGTCACCAAGTTTCTTTACGATAAAATCCCATTTTACTTTCGTTCCGCTTTGTGCAAATACGGCAACCGAAATAAATACGAATGCTAATGATGCTATAATTTTCTTCATGCTGTTTCTTTTACAATTCCGGTGCAAAGATGCCTCCAAAACATTTAAAGAAATGTCATCAAAGTCACAAAACTTTATCCGTTCATCCCAATTACGGCAGAAGCAGCAGATTAGATTGTAACAGCTGCGTTGATTAACAAACTATTGAGAATTATGCGGCCATCTGTATTACCGAGAATTTCGGTAGTAGCACGCTCGGGGTGCGGCATCATACCAAATACATTGCCTTCCTTATTAGAAATCCCTGCAATATTTCTGATTGCGCCATTGGGGTTTGCTTCAGCAGTAATATTTCCGTTTTCATCGCAGTAGCGGTAAATCACCTGGCTATTGGCTTCCAGTGAATCCAACGTTTTTTCATCGGCAAAATAACGGCCCTCGCCATGTGCAATCGGAATTTTTAAGCCCGAACCGCCAACACCCGTGAGGTATATATTTTTACAAATAAACTTTTGATTGGCATTGCGCAGTAAGGCACCGGGTAACAGATGGCTTTCGCACAAAATCTGGAAACCGTTACAAACACCCAGCACCTTGCCGCCTTTGTTGGCAAAAGCAATTACGCTTTCCATCATGGGGCTGAAACGGGCGATGGCGCCGCAACGCAGATAATCGCCGTAGGAGAAACCGCCGGGCAATACAATACAGTCTTCTGTTGAAAACATGCTCAGGTCTTTGTCTTTATGCCAAAGCATAACTACTTCCTGGTTCAAATCATTTTGCAGAGAATCCTGCATGTCTCTGTCGCAATTACTGCCGGGGAAAACAACGATACCAAATTTCACGTGTTAATTTTTTATTTGATTTTGGCCACATGTTATTCGCCAAAAAATTACCATTACTTACAACTATCAATTGTCCGGTAATTTTTATGGCTCATTTCATAATAAAAAGGAAAGCGCAAAGGTAAGGATTGAGGCCGATTTAGCTGTTGAGAACCGCATAATTTGCTACGATCCAGAGCAAACTAAACCAGAAAATAAGTTCTGGCAGTGTTTTCTTTTTGGGGTAATAATAAAATGCAGCATGAAACAGGCTGATGGGCACGGCCGCCAACACCCAATGGGTTAATCCGAGAAAACTATTGATGAAGGGGATAAATAGGGCAATAATGAGATAGAAGATCATAAAATTCCAGCTTTTGCGTGTTTGCACAAGCATCCGAACAGAATAGCGGCGGCTTGTAGCTAAACCAATGAGCAGCGGAAAAATAATGAGCCCGAATTTTACCCAAAACTCCCAGTTAAAACGAATGTTTGGTAACCGCAGGTACTGGTTTGGCACCACAGCTTCAATCATGTGCCATTTATCCCATACAAAAAAGTAAACCAGTAAAAAGTAAAAAGGAGTAAGTATACCCAGTATGGCAATCAGCCACTCGGTTAAAAAGAAAGGACGGAACAGCAGCAATGCAACAATCAGCAACAACAGCAGATAAGCCGATGGGAAATAAAAAAAGGAACAGATACCAAAGCCAAACCCGATATTAAACAAAATAGTTTTGGGTTTGGGGTGATGATACAACTCCACCATACGGGGCCATGCCATTACAAGGATGGTATTAATGATCAATGCAGGCGATAGCACATTCCACTCGGGCACCACACTGGTAATAACTAAAAAGGAAAGCGCCAACAGATAGTTCGGAGTTGGAAACAGTTTTTGGTCGTTGACCAACCCATTAAAAGTTATCGCTTGTGTAAACAACAATACAAATGCAAAAATGGGATACAGTGTTGGGAAAACAGAACCGGGCTGCTTCAGCACTTTTAACAGCTCAATATAAAGGAAGCCATCGGTTTCCTGTATTTGCGGAACAACCGGCGTAATAAAGTAAGGCAGCTTAATCAGCAGCCCTAAAAAGAAAAGCGTAAAAACATTTAATGGATTATTACCGGAAAAAAAACGAATCACGTTACGGGGTTATTTGCTGCACAAACATTGCGAAAGATAATCCATTTAACCAAAAAAAATACCGGGACAGTTTTGCCCCGGTACGCCTATAGTACATAAGATGATTAAAATTCGATACGGGCAAAACTAAACGAGTTACGGATAACACAGGGTACAAGCATTTCACGAGCACTCACCTGCTTACCAAAGCGAATCATAAACTCAAAGCCTTTGTCTAAACTTTTTAAAGGCGGCTCTTTGTTTACACGCCCATTCGGATCGAGCGATTGCGCATTGAGCAACGGTGTTCTGCGGCTCCACTCATTGTACAGGAATAACAACTCTGCACCAGAATTCATAATCTGGTAGCTGAGCATATTATCCGTGTTATCATCAAACTGCGATTTTGCAACCACATTATCCCATTGCAGGTTTCCGTCCTTATCCAGAGAAATGATCATCACATTATCGGTGTAATACCTGGTTTGCTGCTGGGTATTCCAGCCATAAGGTGAGTTCCAGCCGCCGTAACCACCCCAACCCCAATTGTTGTAAGGATTCCAGCCCCAATAACGACCCGGGTAAAACGAGTTACCCCACATCCACGGATTATCCCAACGGTTGTAGTTACTGCCTCTTGAATTACCGTACGTGTTTTCACCCGTAATCAACACACCACCATCTTTCTTTACAATAATGTGTTTCAGAAAGTAGTCGTTAAAAGCGTACTTGGAAGAGTTTTCTCCTTTCGCCAATGCTCGGAAATCATCATCAAATTCAATCGCCCTTTCAATATCCGGCCCCTGGAAACTTTTGTTTACAATCGCCGTAAACAAACCATCTACATTACCTCTTCTTGTTTTTGAATACAGTGATGTAAGAATATAACGTCCGTTCGAATTATCTACTTTAATCCGCAATTCATCCAGGAACACTTTATCCAGTGTGAGTTTAAAGAAACGGATGCTGTCTTCATACACCGGCAGCATAACCAGCTTTGCTTCATTTATATACTCTCTTTGGGCAGGGCGTGAAACATGGCTGAACAGGAAGTTACCTTCGTTATCGAGATAAAAATCAGCAATCGACTCTCTTGAGTTTTCCAAACTGTAGCCAAATGCTCCTCTGCGGATCGGCATCAGGTTATGGCTGAGCAACAAGGTTTGAATATAAAAATCATCCCGCTGTTTATTCTTCATCTTAAACACCATCAGCTTCTGTTTGTCATCGCTCATGATGGTGCTGTAAATTTTATTATCGCTGAAAATGCTTACCTGTGTTGTATCGAGCTCAAGCGGCTCACCTATTTTTTTGCCACTGCCATCGATCTTTACGCCCATGCAATACACAATGTTTTTCTTTTGGTATTGGTAAATAACAACCGAATGCTCAGGGTTCGAAAACACATCTACATTAATAGCCCGCTCCGGAATAAAGTCGAGTTCTACTTTATCCTTTTGCTTCATATCCGCATCGTACACCGAAATAAAATGACGGCTGCGTATATTTTTGTATACGAGATAATTCCCTCCATATTTTCCCATAATTTCAAATTTGAGGGAACGCAGATCATCTCTGTCGGGTTCGGAATAGTAAATGCGTTGTGCATTTGCAGTAACAACACCCAATAAAAAGAGAACAGGCAATACAAACGTTTTCATCATCTTTATATCTTTTCGGTGATTCAAGTGTTTATTAATTAAAGTTAATGCCTGGCTATCGGAAGCCATATGTTATGCACATACAATCATACAGTTGGCCGACGGTATTGTTTATGGGCATCTCATATTTAAAATTACGTTGAAAGCAAACAATTCATCGTTAAGATGCGTTTAAAAATGAAATTACACACTCAAATCGCATAAAACAATTATGGCAACCATTTGTATAACGGGCGGAACAGGTTTAATTGGAAAGGCACTTACACAATACTTTATCGCCAAAGGTCATGCCATTATTGTGCTTTCCCGGGCACAAAAAAGCAGTACCAACAAGTTAATCAGCTACCGGCAATGGGATCCTGAAAAAGGAATGATCGACGAAACAGCCATTGCTGCTGCCGATTACATCATTCACTTGGCCGGTGCAGGTGTGGCGGATAAACGCTGGAGCAAAAAACGAAAAGAAGAAATTAAACAAAGCCGTGTGCAGAGCAGTGCATTGTTGGTTGATGCATTAACCCGTATTCCCAACAAGGTACAGGCGGTAGTAAGTGCATCGGGTATTGGCTGGTACGGACCGGATAATGGAAAAATATTTACCGAAACCGACCCACATTACAACGACTTTTTGGGCACAACCTGTCTGGATTGGGAAAACAGCATTGAGCCAGTTACACAATTGGGCATCCGCCTGGTGAAACTGCGTACCGGAATTGTGTTAAGTAACGATGGCGGGGCCTTTGCTGAATTTAAAAAACCGGTTCGTTTTGGCTTGGCAACTATACTCGGCAGTGGCAAACAAATGGTGAGCTGGATTCATATACTGGACATTATACGTATGTATGAATATGTAATCGAAAACCAGCAACTATCGGGTGTATTTAATGCTGCTGCTCCTAACCCGGTTAACAATAAAGCACTTACAATAGCCATTGCAAAAAAAATGAAGGGCAATGCCTTCATTACAATTCCGCTTCCGTCTTTTGCTTTGCAACTTATACTGGGCGAAATGAGTATTGAAATTCTCAAGAGTACAACTGTAAGTGCAGATAAAATCCGCAATAGCGGCTTTCATTTTTTATACCCAACAATTGATGCGGCAGTAAATGAATTAGTTCCTTAATTTTTTGTTTCAGCCGGTTTTGTCGTTGCTTTTTTCATTGGAGGAATAACCAGATCGGGGCTTAGCTCCGGCAGTTTCTCTTTGCTCTCCTTTTGTTTGTACAGGAGTGCATCAACAAAATACCATTTCTTACCATCGTGCGATAAACCAATAAGTGTATTCTCTGTTTCAACCACACCCATCATTGCCTCAATCGTCATGGTTTGCGGCAAAGTACACTGCATTATTTTTTTGTACGTAACAACTTTTGATGGATTACCAACAAGTATCGACTTGATCTTAATTCCAAATTGCTTTTTAAACTTTTCAACCGAATCAAGTCCCTGTTTCATTTTTTGCTTACTTACATTATCACTAACCAAAGTGGGATACGTATAACTGATGTAGGTTTCAAGATCCATTGCAGCAAGTGCCCTGGCCATTTTCAATGCTTCGGCTTTAATAACCGTTGACATGTTTTGTGCCGTTGCTGACAACGTAACAAATAACAAAAGCACAGTTAAAAAACGAACTTTTTTCATATACTAAAGGTCACGCTTTTTATAAATCCAGAAAACCAATCCCCAGAAAATTAACAGATAGGCAAATGTTATAAATACCTGTTCGTTAATAATACTAAGTGAATGATCATATACTTTCTGATCGAGTCTGCCAAAAAATGCGGGCACAGGTGTTAACAGATCAGATGACTCCGTAGGTAAAAAACGACCTGCTTCCGGATGCACATATTTTTTTAATAACTCTCCGGAGATGTTTTCAACCGGAATCTTATAAAAAATAAATACACCCAACGCAATGAATGCTCTTTTAATAAGAAGACCCAGCAAAAATGCAAATGATAATTGAGCAAATGTTTGTAATCCAAACAAACCAATATAATGTACCAGTTGAAATTTATTTTTTACATCTGCACCCGTATTAATGAAGCCAATGGAAAAAGTTACAATTGCGTAAAGTGCTATTACTATGAGAGAAATGATAACTACGTTAAAAAACTTGGCAATAAGAAATTGATTCCTGCTCCAGCCATCAATCACATTCTGGCGGTTTGTTTTATACGTGTACTCGTTTGTTATTAACATGATCACTAAAAGTGCAGGAACCGTTACAAAACATGAGGACAAAAAAGCGGCTGTTCTAAACACTTCCGGAAATTCAAAAGGATTGCCCAACAGCATTTTCAATAATTGTGCGGCCTGTTTAGAATTACTTGTTTCTGTTTTGAAAACAAAATAAAACATCCCGTTAATGCCGGGGTAAGATAAAACAGTCATTCCCATCAGCCACCAAAAGCCCGGATAGTTTTTAAGTTTCAGCCATTCTGTTCGCAATAATTGAAGCATATGAAATAGAATTGATAAGGTTAATTATTTGTAAGTTCAAAAAAGCGTTCTTCCAGTCTTTTTTTCTTAATGGATAACTGCTGCAGCGTAATTCCTTTATTGAAGCAGAATTGATTCACTTCTTCCGGCTTTGCTGTTCCTTTCGGGAAATGCACATGCACCGTTTGTTCGGCAATATGCACTTTTGTTTGTCCGGGTATAGTAAGCAACACCGATTGAAGTTGCTGCATATCCGAAGCACTCACTTCCACCACATCTTCATCTACCAATACATCCTCAACCGAACCGGAAGTAACCAGTGTGCCTGTTTTTAAAATAGCTACATGGGTGCAAACTTTCTCTACTTCATCGAGCAGGTGACTGGCCATGATTATTGTATGACCTTTTTTACTCAGCTCGATTATCAGTTCCCGGATTTCCATGATACCTACAGGATCCAAACCGTTCGTTGGTTCATCAAGTACCAGTATTTTCGGATCGCCTAACAACGCTGCGGCTATGGCTAACCGTTGTTTCATACCCAGACTATATGTACTGAACTTACTATTACGGCGCTCATACAGTTTTACTTTTTGCAGCACTGCATCAATTCCGGTAGCATCACCACGTCCGCTGATGCTGTTCGTGATCTTTAAATTATTTACAGCCGATAAGTAGTGATAGAAGTTGGGCGTTTCCAGCAAGGAGCCAATGTGCTTTCGTAAATCAGGAGAAGCAGGTTTGCCAAACCAGGAATATGAACCGCTGTCGGCGTTCAACACATCGAGTATAATGCTGAGCATCGTTGTTTTGCCGCTTCCGTTGGGACCAAGAATGCCGAACACTGCACCTTCCGGAACATCAAACGATACGCCTTTCAGCGCCTGAATTTTTCCGTATGATTTTTTGAGATCCTGAACCTGTAAAATGCTCATAGATAGATTTGTGATGATAAATGATATTTAAAAGTAACAGATTATTTGAATGATTGATAGTTCGGATGATAAATACTGGTAAAATCTCCAAGAACGGCAAAGCCTTTTTCATTAAATCGCAGCTTGTGCAGTTTTAATAATTCAATATCACGCAACAATACTTTCCTGTGTCGTGGGTCGAGTGTGCCGCCTGTTACTCCTGCAGCTGCGTTGGGATCGTATTGAAAATGTGGATCACAGATGGTTCCTCTCGGATACATAATGCCCGGTGTTCCTTCGCCCCGGATATCTAAATCTTTCGGATGATACAAACCAAGCATATGTCCGAACTCATGAGCAGCTGTAGTAGTAGTTTGCAAGAGATTAGCTCTTTTAAACAAACCCGTATTACTGCCTATGCCATCCACAAACGAAACATCCAACGGTGAATATTCTTCGATGCGGAAGAAAAATAATTTAGGATCGGTATTGTACCACACCTCCTCCGGTTTTAACTGCGGATTAAAAACAGCTTTTATGTCGAAGAGTAGCTTGTACCAATCGTGTTTGTATTGAATAGAAGCGCTGGGTTCATTCCAATGGCAGGCAATATCATCAGCAATATTTTTGGCGATTGTTGCATCAGCTGCATCACCATAGAAATAGAAGTGCGAATAAATGATAAGTTGACGAGAAGGTTTTATGAGTTGAGCGAGAGCCATAGGTGTGTCAGTTGGAATTAATTATTTCCAGTAATCATACTGCATATACTTCGCTGTTTCATCTGCTACTTCTTTACCAAACAATTTTCCAACAGTATACAAACTCATATCAATACCTGCAGAAATACCGGCAGAAGTAATAACAGTTCCGTTATCAACAAAACGTTTATTTTCTTTTACATGAATCTGATTGGAGATTTCTCTCAATCCATCCATTGCTTTGAAATGTGTGGTTGCTTCCAGACCCTCTAACAAGCCAGCTTTGCCTAAGATGAGTGAACCGGTGCAAACACTCAACACCAGCTTTGCATGTGCTGCCTGTTCTTTTACCCAATTGAGTACAATGGGATTGTTCATTTCTCGTCGACTGCCAAAGGGCGTTCCATCTGCATGTATTCCTCCGCCACCTGGAATGAGAATAATATCAGCTTTCGGGGCTGTTTCCAATGTATATGTTGGCTTGATGGTCAAATGATTTCTTGCTTCGATAGTTTCAAACTGTGCAACGGTGAAAACATCAAAGGGTGCTTCTGGCAACGTTCGTAATCCGGCCACACTGAATACTTCAAACGGACCAGCAAAATCCAACACCTCTACTTCGTTGAACAGAAAAATGGCGACTTTGTATTGCATCTGGTAAAATTATGGAAGTTGATGAAGAAAGGGCACGTCCCGTCTGACGCCCTCGTCTGACGGATCAGAGATTTTTTCAAATAATTTATCAGCCACTAATAATCATCTAATAAATAAGCCGGCATTCTGCCCATAACTAATTCCGGAAAACGCTTTTCATCATATTCACAAACCAGCCGTGCTATTTCTTTTGAACAAAAATCATGTTCCCTTATTCCAGCATAGAATCGAAACGCAGAAAACTCCCATTCAGCTAAATCTTTCACTAAACCATGTCGCAAAGGGTTTTGCAGAATGTAATAAAAGCAATTCAGCAAATAATCTTCCTCTTTAAAACGCAATCGTTCATCACTCAAATCATTCGCTTTTGTTTTAGGCCGAAACAGAGCACCGCTCCGATTATATTTATCATTAAAATAATGGCTGTATCCGCTAATTAATTTTCTGACCCCGTTTGTGAGTGGATCGAACCGAAGATTACCTGATTTTACAAATTCACCCGAATTGAATTTAGCTACCAACATCATATGAAAATGATTGGGCAACAAACACCAGCTTACGATATCTGCATACGGAAGAATATAGTCTCGAATAAAACTGATAAACTTCTTATAATCATCACGGGTATGAAATAATTGCTGCTTATTATTTCCTTGGTTGAATACATGATAGATATGATCAGGTTCGAATTTCATAAGTAATAAAAAAAGGTCTGACAATATTGTCAGACCTTAAAAATAGTTTTCTGTTTTGAAATTTAAAATACAGCTCCCTGTAATCCGTCAGACGAGGGCGTCAGACGGGGCGTGTTCCTTTTCGCTAGTTGCGAACCGGCTTCCCTCCCTTCAACACACTTTGGATGCGCTCCAGCGATTTCTTTTCGCCGCAAAGTGATAAGAAGGCTTCACGTTCCAGATCGAGTAAGTATTGTTCGGTTACCAACGTCGGTTCGCTTAAATCGCCACCGCACATAACGTAAGCCAGTTTCTTTGCCACAACTGAATCATGTTCTGTAGCATAGCCTGCTGTACGCATGCCGTTGATACCTGCAAGCAATGCACCCAATGCTGAACGACCTAATACTTTTACATCGCTGCGTTGTGTGGGGGCGACATAACCGCTATCAAAAATTTCAATCACTGATTTTTTTGCTTCTGCAATTCTGCGTCCCTGGTTCATCACTACTTCATCTAATCCTTTTCTAAACACGCCCATTTCAAAACCTTCTTTGGCTGAGGTGGCCACCTTTGCGGTTGCAATAGATAAGAAACGGTTTTTGAGTGTGATGGTTTCGGGTTCATCTTCATGCATTTCATCGGCCGCACGCAATACAAATTCTTTGGTGCCACCACCACCAGGTATCAAACCAACACCTAATTCAACCAGGCCAATATACGTTTCGGCAGCTGCACAAACTTTATCGCTGTGCAAACTCAACTCACACGCACCGCCTAATGTTAAACCATGTGGCGCAACCACAACAGGTATGGATGAATAACGTGCACGCATCATTGTGTTCTGGAACATGCGAATGGCCATATCCAGTTCATCGTACTCCTGTTCAATGGCGAGCATAAAAATCATACCCACATTTGCACCGGCGCTGAACTGTGCCGCATCATTCGCTATCACCAATCCTTTGTATTTGTCTTCTGCTAATGCTATCGACTTTTGAATACCTTCCAACACTTCTCCACCAATGCTGCCCATCTTTGTATTCCATTCCAAACCCAACACATCATCCCCTAAATGATAAGTTCTGCAGCTTGCATTTTTCCAAACGGTCTGGTTCTCGAAATTCTTCATCACAATAAATGCATCGCCACCAGGAATGACTTTGTAAGATTTACTTGCAGGATCGTAACAAACACGTTTGTTATTTTCCACTTTGTAAAAACTTGTTGCGCCACTTGCAATCATCTCATCAACCCATGCAGCTACTTTGTAACCGGCAGCTTTCATAGCATCCACTGTTTTGGCAACGCCTAACACATCCCAGCTTTCAAATGCACCGATCTCCCAACCAAAGCCCGCCATCATGGCATCATCTACACGATACAACTCATCACTGATCTCCGGAATACGATGCGAGATATACGAGAACAAACTATAATGAAACTGTTTGTAAAACTCACCGGCTTTATCGCTGCCGCTGCACAACATTTTCAATCTCGTTTTGAGATCATCAATGGGTTTCGCCGCATCCACACTGCCAAACTTTGGTTTTACACGTGGGGCATATTCCATTGTTTGCAGGTTGAGTGTGAGGATTTCTTTTTCACCACCCGCACCTTTACTCTTCTTAAAAAATCCTTGTCCGGTTTTATCGCCGAGCCAGTTATTCTCGATCATCTTATTGAGCCAGGATGGGATCGCAAAAATTTCTTTTGCTTCATCATCGGGGCAATTCTCTGCAACGCCCTTCGCCACTTTCACCAATGTATCCAAACCCACCACATCACCAGTACGGAAAGTTGCAGATTTCGGACGGCCAATGATGGGACCGGTTAATGCATCGATCTCATCAACTGTCAACTTCATTTTGTCCATTAAATTCATAATGGCCATCATCCCAAACACACCAATACGATTGGCAATAAACGCAGGTGTGTCTTTACACAACACTGTTGTTTTACCGAGATAAAGATCACCGTAACTCATTAAGAAATCAACAACGGAAGGATCGGTATATTTTGTAGGAATAATTTCGAGCAAACGCAAATAACGTGGCGGATTAAAAAAGTGCGTACCGCAGAAATGCTTTTTGAAATCATCGCTTCTTCCTTCGGCCATCATGCTGATGGGAATACCGGACGTATTGGAAGTAATGAGCGTACCGGGCTTGCGGAATTTTTCTACCTGTTCAAAAATGAGTTGTTTGATATCTAGTCGCTCCACTACTACTTCAATCACCCAATCGCAAGAAGCAATATCCTTCATGTTATCGGTGAAGTTGCCCGTGGTGATTTTCTTTACCACATCTTTTGTATACACAGGCGATGGGTTGCTTTTAATGGCTGCAGCCAATGCATCATTCACCAGTTTATTACGTTCACCTGGCTTGGTGCTTTCTTCAAAACCCTTCGGCACCATATCGAGCAACAAGGTTTGCAAACCAATTCCTGCAAAGTGGCAGGCAATGCGGCTACCCATTACACCGCTACCTAAAACGGCAACTTTTTTAATTGTTCTTTTCATATGTCTCACTGATTTCGCAGATTTACACAGATGCTGTGTATATCGGCATCATTAATTAATAATTCGAATCAAATTCTCTTTATCAAACAAGCTTGCAGTGTTAAAATTTACCAGCAAACCAATTTTCGTATTTGTAAGTTTCAGATAAGTGAGTAATTGTTTTTTATGAACGTCTGCTAATTTCTCAACAGATTTAATTTCAACAATTACACTATCCCCAACAAGGATGTCCAATCTGAAGCCAATCTCCAATTGCACATCTTTATAACTAACAGGAATTCCGACTTGCGTTCTTATTTGTAACCCTTGTTGTACCAATTCGTAAGCGAGGGCAGCTTCGTAAACACTTTCAAAAAGCCCGGGACCAAGTGCATTATGAACCTGAAATATGGCTCCACGAATTTTATATGTCAAGTCGTTAATATCCATCGGTGTAAATCAGTGTAATCTGTGAGCAAACACAAATTAGTTAGTTATGCAACTATTTACATCGAAGATAACACGATTTCACATTTCAGGAAGCATCTGAAAAGAAATTAACAGCAAAATTTTTGACAGGAGATCAGCTCACTTTACCGACAACAACCAGTGCAGATAAGTCAGGAGTAGGTTTGCCTCCTTCATCTTCTAATGTAATCGCAAACATTTGAGCACCCGGCTTGGTCTGCTTCATTTTTTGAATAGCAGCCACATCGGTTAAACTGATCATACCGGCATCGGTTGGTTGCCCATCAATGAGGAACCACAGCTGGTATTGTTTGCCTTTGGGTGCAGGTGGTAACGAAGAAGGATCGATGAATAACTCGCCGGTTGTTTTATTCCAGAACACTTCAGCCTGTTGTTTTACTTCAGGCTTTACAGAAGCCAACATCACTGATGTTAAGGAAGGGTTCGATTTTAACTGGCGATATAATTCGTAAGAAGAAACTTTTTTAGTGAGTTCAGCCACTTGCTGTTCTGATGTAATAGAAGCTTGTTTTAATTTGGCTACTTCAAATCCAAGCTCCTTTTTTCCATTGTACAAATAATATGAAAAAGCAGTAGCCAGCAAAAACAATCCCCATGAAGCAGCGATAGCCAATTTGCTGAACGAAGATTTCTGTTCGGCCACAGGTTTCATCTCCACCACTTTGGCAGTTGAACCATTTGCTTCTGGTGTAGCTGTGGTTCCTGTTTTTGCAGGAAGCGAAGCCATTAATTTTTCTTTTACAGATGCAGAGGGCGTTACAGCCATTTGCATGGCACCGGCTTCGAAAGTTGCAGCAATAGCATCCACCTCTTGCTGAATTTCAGGAAACAGTTTACACAAAGCTTCAATCTTGCCAGCCTCTTCGGGAGGAAGCATACCAAGAACATAAAGCTCCAGGTCACCGGATTGTATGATACAACTTAAATCCACGTCAGGTTACATTTAGTTTTTTTCGTAATACAATTAAACTATTCCTGATTTTGGTTTTGACTGTTCCCAACGGCATATTCAACTCCTTGCTTATTTCTTCCTGGGTGTAGCCCATGAAATATGCAAGACGCATTAACTGTCGGTTTTCTTCGGGCAGGTGTAAAAGCCAGTTTTGAACATCCATTGTATCAACACTTGCTCCTGCTGAAGGAACGGTTTCGCTAACATATACGGAATCTTCCAGAGAAGAGTTTTGCGAACTGTTTTTAAAGTTTTTGGAGCGTGTTTTATCAATGGCCTGGTTACGGGCAATATTGATCATCCAGGTAAAAAGCCGCCCTTTTGACGTATCAAAGCTGCCGATATTGTTCCAGATCTTCAGCATACTTTCCTGTAAAACATCTTCGGCAGTAGCCTGATCTGTGATGATTTTCATGATAACACCCAGAATGGCGCCTGAAAATCGATCATAGAGTTCGGACATTGCCTGCTGATCGCCGTTGTTTAAACGGGCTACCAGATCTGTTTCATTATATGTAGCGGCAGTGAACAAAGAATGTTGTTTAGCGAATTTAAATAATCACTCAACGAAAAGTTGTAATGCTGAGTTGAAGAACACTTCAACAAAGGAATTGTTGAATGATTAATTGAAATTCAGGAACAATAATGGAACTTTTTTTTCAATTAATCAAACTTAACTCACTCCTGCTCCCGGGTTGATGACCGTTGATGGTGCAACAAAATGCAGCTTGCCTTCTTTATCCTCTGCCATCAGGATCATACCATTGCTTTCAATGCCACGCATTTTTCGTGGAGCCAGATTGGCTACCACTACCACCTGCTTACCCACAATCTCTTCGGGTTTGAAGTGAAGTGCAATACCACTTACAATGGTTCTTGTTTCAAAACCAAGATCAACCGACAGTTTCAACAGCTTATCGGCCTTCTCTACTTTTTCAGCAGTTACAATCGTTCCTACTTTGAGATCGATTTTAGCGAAATCATCGAACTGAATAGAAGGTTTAAGGTTTGGGGTTGAGGGTATAGGGATCTCAGCTTCTGCCTTCTGCCCTTCACCTTCAACCTTATTCAGACCTGCTTTTAATTTTTCTACTTGATATTTAATTTCGTCATCTTCTATTTTTCTGAACAGCAGTTCAGGCGCACGCAATGCATAACCTACACTCAGCAATTTCAGCTTACCTGCATTTTCCCAATCGAGCATTTTCTCCACCACTTTCATCATACCCAACATTTTCTTTGCTGTGTTTGGCAAGAAGGGGTTGATGAGGATCGCAAGATTTGCACTCAATTGCAAACACAAATGCATGGTATTATCAACACTCTTTTGTGCTTCCGGATTTTCTGTCAACTGTTTGGCTACAATCCAAGGCTCCTTCTTTTGCATGTATTGATTACCCTTGCGGCTCAAATCAATTACTTCAAACAATGCTTCACGGAACTTATACTCTTCTAACAGATTTTCAACTTTCAATTTTGCGTTTTCAATTTCACTGATGATCCATTTATCATCTTCAACCAACACCTCTTCATGCAGCTTCGGTACTTTACCGCCGCAGAGTTTGTGCATCAGCACCCATGTACGGTTTACAAAATTGCCGAAGATATTTCCCAGTTCGCTGTTCACTGCATCCTGGAAACCTTTCCACATAAACTCACTGTCTTTTGTTTCAGGAGCAATTTGTGTTAAGTAATAACGAAGCATATCAACAGCCTGTCCGCCACCGTTTTCTTTCTTCACAAAATCGTTGATGTAATCACGCATGTCGAGTTTCCAGTTGCGGCTGGTACTCATTTTATCACCTTCCAGATTCAGGAACTCATTTGCCGGAACATTCGTTGGCAAAATATTTCCATGCAGTTTCAGCATGATTGGGAAAATAATGCAATGGAAGACGATATTATCCTTACCAATAAAATGCACCAGCTTCGTATCCTGATCGTACCAATACGGTTCCCACTCTTTGTTATTGTCAATAGCCCATTGCTTGGTAGCGCTTACATAACCAATCGGTGCATCAAACCACACATACAACACTTTTCCTTCTGCATCCTGCAACGGCACTTTAATACCCCAATCCAGATCACGTGTTACCGCTCTTGATTGCAAACCACCTTCGATCCAGCTTTTGCACTGTCCAACAACTGTTGCACGCCAATCGTCTTTGTGTTCTTTCAAGATCCATTCACGCAAAAATTCTTCATGTTTACCCAATGGCAAATACCAATGCGATGTTTTCTTTTTAATGGGCGCTTTACCGCTGAGTGTACTTACCGGATTAATTAATTCATCCGGACTTAAAGTTCGTCCGCAGTTCTCACATTGATCACCAAATGCACGGTCGCTGCCGCAATTCGGACAAGTACCTTTTATATAACGATCGGCCAAGAACGTTTTCGCTTCTTCGTCGTAATACTGTTCGGTTTCTTTTGTTTCCAGTTCGCCACGTTCGTGCAGGTAGGTAAAAAATTCCTGTGCCGTTTCATGATGAATCGGTTCACTTGTACGGTGGTAAATATCAAAGCTCATGCACAGGTCTTCGAAGTCCTGCTTCATCGCTTCGTGATACTTATCAATAATGGCTCTCGGCGTTGTACCTTCTTTTGTAGCCTGGATGGGAATAGCCGTTCCATGCTCATCACTGCCGCATACAAATACCACATCACGCTTTTGTGCACGCAGGTAACGGGCATAAATATCTGCCGGAATGTACGCACCCGCCAGGTGCCCCACATGTTTCAATCCATTGGCATAAGGAAGCGCACTCGTAATTAAATATCGTTTCGGTAAACTCATTTTGTAATCGTCTTTTGTATTTCTGTTCGTCGCCTGTTGTGTCACTCACTTGTACGCAAGGTAATTCTATGCGCCAGTGCTTCACTGCAGGGGATTGCAAAAGTACCATAAACGCTTCCATTACCCAAACCCGCTACAGAAAGCAGCCCGGCCAAATGGCCGGGCTGCTTTCTGTTCTATCAATTCCCCTGCAGGTATTTCTTTTTAAGCCAAGCTCTTACCGGTTCATCGTACAACTTCAGGGCCGCATAAGCCAGTACCATAAATACCATAAACAAACCAATCGCTACCGGAATGATTTCGCTTTTGGCCGGCTTTTCTACATACACCCATGCCGTGTATACATATATGAACGGGTAATGCAGGATATAGATGGGGTAAGAAATATCGCCGCAGAACTTGCAGACCTTCTGCCAAACACCACTGATTTTACTTCCTGCACCTGCCGCAACAATTACCGGGAATCCAAAAATGATTACCGCTGCTTCGTACCAGCCGTTGTACTTAAACGTGGGCAAAGCAAATAATACAAGTAATGCGACAGAGCACAGTAAGAACGCCATGGGCACCTGTATTTTTTTGCCTAGCCTGAATAATAAAAGCCCTGCCGAAAACGGAAACAGCATGCGAACAAATGCGATCCAGAAGGTGTCGTACGCCCAGCCGGTACCCACATCGCCCCGCCACACAGCCGTTGCCGTTAATGCAATGGCACTGATGATGACGACGATCCACAAAGCTGTATTGCTGAGTTTGCGACCAAATAAGGCGTATAAAATATTCGCTATGTATTCCTGCAACAACGACCAGGTGGGACCATTGAGCGGATGTGTTTCATTCCATCCACGAATATCCGGTGCAGGTAAGATGAGTAACCCCAGCACAACAGCAGCAATCAACTTCAACACAAATACTCCGCTGAATGCTTTCGGTACAAACGGATCGAGGAGGAAAACAATCAAACCAATCAGAATACCTAGTACAACCAACGGATGTAAACGCACCAACCGTATTTTAAAAAATTGTTTGATGCTCATTTTACCCCAACGATCGTCGTAGGCATAAGCCACTACAAAACCCGACAGCAAAAAGAAAAAATCAACAGCCAGGTAGCCGTGATGTAAAGGCAGATCCTTCGGCACCGGGAATACCGCTTCAAATAAATGAAAGATGACAACAAGAATGGCGGCGACACCTCTTAGTCCATCAAGGATGGGAAAATGTGGTTTACCGGTAAGCGTTTGTGTTTGCATGTGGCAAGGGTAATAATAACTGTCAACAAAAAAGCGGGGCATTTAAAAATACCCCCGCTCTTATTCGTATGCGGTTTATTTTTTCAATTCGTTAATGGTTACGTTTGGCACCAATACTTTATTTACTTTCTCTACTACAATATCCTTTGCTAAAGAAAACGTTGCGGTTTGCTTTATTGCAAGTGAAGAAGTTCCAAGTTTTACGGTATAGGTTCCTGCATCAGCAACCCATGCAGAGGCAGCTGTATGAAACGATGCCAATAATTTTGCATCAATCACAAATTGCAAGGTTTGTGATTGGCCGGGTTGCAGTAAATCGGTTTTTGCAAATGCTTTTAATTCTTCGTTGGGTTTATCGAGTTTATTGGTTGGTGCAGCAATGTACAATTGTACCACTTCTTTACCGGCAACAGTACCGGTATTGGTAACATCCATTGTAACCACCAATTTACCTTTAAAGTTGCTGCTGCTGAGTTTTACATTTTTATAGTCGAAGTTGGTATAGCTTAACCCATAACCAAATTCGTAAGCGGGTTTTACATTAAATGTGTTGTAATAACGATAGCCTACATACACACCTTCTTCATGTGTTACTTCTGCGGGTATTTCTTTTTGACCCATAAAACCTGTAACAGCTTTTTCTTTAAACTCTTTACCGGGAAAATTCTTAGCGGTTATTTCATCTTCATACTTCACAGGAAATGTTACAGCCAGTTTTCCTGAGGGATTTATTTTTCCGCTCAACACATCGGCGACAGCATTACCTGCTTCCAGGCCCGGTTGCCATGCCAGCAATACGGCATCTACTTTATCTCTCCAGCTTGCTACTTCAATTACTCCACCTGCGTTAATAATCACCACTACTTTCTTCCCTTTTGCATGAAACGCTGTGCTTACTTCATCAATCAGTTGCTGCTCTGCTTTACTCAGGTTAAAATCGTTGGGCACCACTCGGTCTTTCCCTTCGCCTGCATTGCGACCAATGGTTATGACAGCCATATCGCTGCTTGCAGCTTTGCTGCTGATGATAGCATTGTTCAGCAACAATTCCGATGCATTGGGTGTGGGATTTACAAACTCTTCAATAAATGATTTCTTCGGATGCTTTGCCTCATAGTCGTAGAGATAAGCGGAGTAGATGGTTTTCAATTCTGCATCCACGGTATAACCGGCGTTCTGCAAACCTTCCACCAACGAAATGGTGTATTCTTCATTTACATCGCCACTGCCGGTACCACCCGAAATAAAATCGTACGAGGTATTACCAAAGGCTGCAATATTTTTGGCAGCAACAATGGGCAATGCCGTATTGTTATTTTTCAACAATACCATACCATTGGCTGCAGCTTCACGTGCAAGCAATGCATGCTGTTTCAGATCGGGTTTATTACTGAATGCATATTTTTTAAATGCAGGTGTTTCGAGGATATACGCCACAATACGTGTTGCATTTTCATCCAGCACTTTTACATCGAGTGTTTTGTTATTGATGGCATCTGTAATTGCCTTTCGTTGCTGTGGTGTACCGGGCATCAGTAAATCGTTACCGGCTTTCATTTGCGCTACGGCATCTTTACCACCAAACCAATCGGTCATTACCATGCCGCTAAAACCCCAATCTTTACGTAATACAGTTGTCAGCAGGTCGTACGATTGTGAAGTATAGGTTCCGTTTAACAAGTTGTACGAGCTCATCACTGTCCATGGTTTTGCTTCTTTTACCACCAGTTCAAACCCACGCAAATAAATTTCACGCAATGCCCGTTCACTCACAATAGCATCTACCGAGTTGCGGTTTGTTTCCTGGTTGTTTACAGCAAAATGTTTTACCGAAGTTCCTACACCATTCCATTGTATACCATTCACCATTGCTGCTGCAATTTTCCCGGTTACCAACGGATCTTCCGAATAGTATTCAAAATTTCTTGCGCCTAAGGGGTTACGCATAATGTTCATGCCCGGACCAAGAATTACATCCACACCATATTCTTTTACTTCGTTGCCCATGGCTTTACCCACTTGTTCCACCAGCTTTACATCCCATGTTGATGCAAGCAATGTTGCCACGGGCCATGCTGTTGCGTAATACGTATTCGCATCGTTTGCACGCTTGGGTTCAATACGTAAACCGGCAGGACCATCGGCCACAACAGTTGTTGGTAACCCGAGTTGTGGTAAAGCAAACGTAGTTCCTGCAGCGCCGGGTACTTTATCCATTGTTTGTCCAACATTGGGTGCACCGCCGGGCATATTCATGGCACCCATTTTCATACCCATACCCACCACGAGATTTATTTTCTCGTCGAGGGTCATTTTACTTACCAGCTCTTTGGCTTTTGTGTAATTATTTTCCTGTGCGTTATTTGCGAAAGGAAAGAACAGAAGGAGTGCAATACTCTGCATGAGATATTTCATTTGACAACATCGTTTTAGGCTTCTAAGGTGCAGAAGATAGCAACCGGTTGATTTGATAATTGTCAAATAATATATTCGTAATGCCGGGGTTTCGAAACAGATTGCTCCTACGGAGCAGGTTTATGTTTATGCAATTGCTATAAATGTGAAACTCCTCCGGAGTTAATGCAACGTTTAAACAGATTGAAAGACTATTTAAATCTTATATGGATGCCTTGTCCCGTAGGGACACCCTATTTGTAGAGATTTCAGAGTGATGTCCGTCCGCTCCGTAGGAACGACCGGTTTATACCAAAATCATTACCGTGCAGAACGGATACGGCTGAGCGTTTCCAGCGTTACCCCCCAAAAAAGAAGCGATGTACGAAACAGGAACACGTTTGATCATATCGGGAAACTGCTGCAATAATTTTTCATATCGCTGCTGTGCAGTTTCAAACTGGATCGAATCCATCCGCATTTGCGACAGAATCAATGAGCCGGTGAGCATTTTGCGAAACAACGTTTCTACATCATGATACATTTTTGCCAGCTCTATTAATTTGTTGTGATGAATACCCAACACTTCGGCCGGTTCAATGGTTTGAATGATGAGGTGACTGGGTGTGCGTTGAAAAAAACTGGTGATGGATAAAAAGAACTGTCCATCCATCGCTATCCATTCGGTAATTTCTTTACCGCCCTTGTAATAATAAATACGGGCAATTCCTTTGTTGATGAAAAAAATATAATCGGCTACTTCCTTTTCACGAACAAGAAAATGATCCTTCGGTACAATCCATTGGTCGAAGGCAGCAAGAAACTGTTCTCTGCTTTCGGGAGATAATTTTGAAAGTTGATCGATTGCTTGCTGTAACTGTTCCACTGTTTTGAAAAAAGAAAGATAAGAAATTAACGAACCTGTCAACATACGGGCAGCAGAAGTTTGTATCTTTTACCTGTAAAGATTCTGCATGAACCGTAAAACATTTGTCTCCTCATTAGTAGCAGCAAGTGCCGCTATCCCCTCACTGGCTTCGGATTTACACGAAGAAGTTGATGCAATTGGTATTATTCCGCATTACCTGAAGCAAGGCGATACCATCGGCATTACTTCGCCTGCCGGTTACATTACCGAAAAAGAAATTCAACCGGCCATTCAACAAATTGAAAGCTGGGGATTGAAAGTAAAGATCGGTTCAACCATTGGCAAGCGTGATCATACATTTGGCGGCACCGATGCAGAACGCATTGCCGATTTTCAACAACTCATTGATGACCGAACAATAAAAGCCATTCTATGTGCAAGAGGTGGCTATGGTTTCGTACGCATCATCGATCAACTCGATTTTTCAGCAATGAAAGTGCATCCTAAGTGGATGATCGGCTTCAGCGATATTACTGTACTGCACAGTCATTTGAATCGCAACTATGGTATTGCATCCATTCATTCAAAAATGTGCAACAGTTTTCCTGATGATTGGAGTAAGGCCGAACCGATACAGGTTGAAACCATTCTTTCCATCCGTGATGCATTAACAGGCATAAACATGAAATACACGGCACCTGCAAATGAACATAACAGAACAGGTATGGCAAAAGGCACATTGGTTGGTGGCAATTTAAAAACATTGGAATCGCTTGCCGGCAGTAAAAGCGATTTACGCACCACCAATAAAATTCTGTTTGTAGAAGATACGGGTGAATACCTGTACAGTATTGACCGCATGTTCTGGAATTTAAAACGCAGTGGTAAGCTCGATCATTTAGCCGGCTTAATTATTGGCGGTTTTAAAATAAAACCCAGCGAGGACCCTGCAGAAGAGTTTGGTAAGAACCTGTATGAAATTGTGATGGAAAAAATTTCCGACTGTACCTACCCTGTTTGTTTTGATTTTCCGGTGGGTCATCAGAAAAATAATTTCGCACTCAAATGCGGTGTGCAGCATAAATTGCAGGTTACAACAAACGGAACAACCTTAACCGAAGTATAATGAAGATTCCTCCTTACTTACAACAAGGCGATATCATTGGCATAACCTGCCCTGCAGGTTATATGCCGCTCGAAAAAGCAGAAACCTGTATTCATGTTTTGCAACAATGGGGTTATGAAGTATTGGTAGGCAAAACGCTCGGCAGTAAATCGAAAACTTATTTCAGCGGAACCGATGAAGAACGCCTGAATGAATTCCAGGCGATGCTGGATGCGCCGGAAGTAAAAGCGATTCTTTGCGGTCGTGGTGGTTATGGTGTTGGGCGAATTATTGATCAGCTGGATTTTACAGCGTTCAAAAAAAATCCCAAGTGGATTATTGGTTTTAGTGACATCACTGTATTTCATGCTCACATTAACCGGAATTATAAAATTGCCACACTGCATTCATCCATGGCATCAGCGTTTAATGGTGGTGGTTATAAAAACAAATATGTGCAATCCATTAAAGCGGCAGTAGAAGGTATTAAAGCCGATTACAGTTGCAAAACACATAAGCTCAACCATACCGGTACAGCAACAGCCGAACTTGTGGGCGGTAATCTTGCATTGATCGCCCACCTCATCGGCACCAAAAGCGATTACCAGACAAAAGGAAAAATTTTGTTTATCGAAGATGTGGGTGAACAGCATTACAATGTTGACCGTATGCTGCACCAGTTAAAACGCAGCGGCAAACTGGATGCGCTTGCAGGACTCATCATCGGCGGCTTTACCGATATGCAGGATACCGAACGGCCTTTTGGCAAAAAGGTATACGATTTAATACACGAACTCATCAGTGAATACAAGTACCCTGTTTGTTTTGGCTTTCCGGTTAGTCACGATAAAGAAAATCTTGCTTTAAAAGTGGGCGCAACTTATCAATTACAGATAACTCATGAGCAGGTTCGCTTAAGAGAGAAATAAGATTACTAAGTGTATACATGTAAAGAATGAAAAGCTTTTTGCCCTTGCAGAAAGCTTTTCTGTTTTTCATCAGTTTTTGATCATGTGGTTTACTGATGCCCGTCAGAAATACCCGTGACACAAGTCACTCAAAACACTGTAATCGATCATTCTGCGGCAAACGAGGCGTTCCAATATTTGTGGAGTCAAATTAATTAAACGTTCACAAATAAATTCAAGCATCATGACACGCCAATCAATCCTTCTGTTTTTCGCTCTGTTCCTTGTAGCAGGCATTGCAGGCGCTCAAAGTAAATACACAACAAAATCATTTCAGCTTCTGATAAACGGAACATCGAATGTACATGACTGGAGTTCTAAAGCAACAAATGTTACCATTACAGGTGATTTTCTTGTAAACAACAATATTCCCGAAAAAATCAACAGCGCTACTGTTAACGTTAAAACCAAATCGCTGAAGAGCACAAAAGATTCCGATCTGATGGATGACCGTACACACAGCACCTTAAAAGCAGATAAGTTTCCTGAAATCGTGTATGTGTTTACCAAAGTCATTAACGTACAGCAAAGTGGTGGCGAAACTATTATGAATGTAAGCGGCAACTTAACCATGTGCGGCGTTACAAAACCTACCGATCTGACCCTGCGTATTAAAACACTTGCCAACGGCGACCTTGAAATTAAAGGAAGCAAAAAAATTCTGATGAGCACTTATGGTGTTAAACCTCCAAGCTTTATGCTGGGTGCCATGAAGGTTGGTGATGAAGTAACACTTACTTACGATGTAATTCTTAAAAAAGCATAACTCCTTACAATCATTTTAATAACTCAATTAAAACAAAGTATATGAAACGTTTCCTTACAAACTGTCTGAGAAAAACTGCCGTAGCGGCACTTATTCTATCACCTTTAGCAATGCAAGGTCAGCAGGCCAAAATTCAAAACTGGCGTCCTTACGATCAATCCGGTATAAATGTATTTGAAGCACCAAAAGACAGTGCTACTTCATTTGATGGTTTGAAAGTACGCATCGGCGCAGGTTTTACACAACAGTTCCAGAGTTTACAACATAGCAATGCAGCTGGTAGTCCTGCTCTTTATCCCCGTTTAAAATCCGGTTTTAACCTGGCTCAGGCCAACCTGAACATCGATGTGCAATTAGCAGATGGTATCGCATTAAACCTCGTAACATATCTTTCTGCCCGTCACCACAACGAAGCATGGGTAAAAGGCGGTTACATTCAATTCGATAAAGTTCCGTTTAAAGGAAAAGTATGGGACGATATCTTTAAAGTGGTAACACTTAAAATCGGCCACTTCGGTATCAACTACGGCGATCAGGTATTCCGTCGTTCAGATGGTGGTCAAACACTCTACAACCCCTTCATTGAAAACTATATTATGGATGCATTTGCAACAGAAGTTGGTGGTGAAGTAATTGTTCGCAAAAACGGTTTACTGGGTTCTGTAAGTATCACTAACGGTTTAATCAACGGTGGTGTTCAGGCTCCATTATTACCCGGCAGCACTACTGCTACTTACAAACGCAATCCTTCTCTGGTTGGTAAACTTGCATACGACAAACAACTTACTGATGATGTAAGATTGAGAGTAAGCGGTTCTGTTTATCACAACAACAGCTCTGGCCGCAGCACATTGTATGCAGGGGACCGTACCGGTAGTAACTATTGGTTCGTAATGGAAAGCGCAAGTGCAACTGCAAAAGACAACTTTACATCAGGCCGCATCAGCCCTAACTTTACAAACCAAATCACTGCTCTGCAGTTCAACACACTCTTAAAAGTTCAGGGATTTGAATTGTTCGGTACTTTCGAAAATGCACAAGGCCGTACCATTAACGAAAAAGTTGCCGGTACTCCTAAACGTAAAGTAAACCAGTTTGCAGTAGATGGTGTTTACAGAATCGGTGCAAAAGAAAATGTATTCCTCGGTGTTCGTTACAACCAGTTAAAAGGTGAATTGGTAAATGCAACTACCACACAAACTGTAGATCGTTTTGCAGTAGGCGCTGGCTGGTTCTTAACCAGAAACGTACTCCTGAAAGGTGAATACGTAAATCAAAACTACAAAGGTTATGCTACAGGTAACATCCTGAATGGTGGTAACTTTAAAGGTTTAGCAATTGAAGCAGTAGTAGGATTCTAATCAGATACAAACTAAGCAAGGCTCTGTGAATAACGGAGCCTTGTTTCTTCTACAACCAAACATGTTACGTCTGCTGTTTATATTACCCCTTTTCTTCTTTGCCTCCGACAAAGTTGTTCCGGTTAAACTGGTTTATCACATCGATGAAAAAAGCCAGCTTTTCTTAACCGGTACTACCAGCGTAAACGATTTTGCCTGCGATTGTAAAGACAAATTTCAACCTGCCATACTTGAAGGTGAAATAAACCCCGCCAGCCGTCAACTGTCATTTAAAAATGCACGGCTGAATATTAAAACCAAACTCCTCAGCTGCAAAAACAACCTCATGAACAGGGATATGCACAAAGCCCTGAAAGCAGAAGACCACCCTTACATCTTTGTTGATATTGTAAACGCTACTCCACTGCATACCGAAAAAGAACTGCAAACCGGCAAACAGTACAGTTACAATGTTGTTACAGTAATACATATTGCAGGTATTGCCAAAGCACAAATGATTCTGGTAAAAATGCAGCGTGTAAAAGAGCACTACTACAAGCTTACTGCCGAGAAGCAAATTAAAATGAGCGATTACGATATTAAACCACGTACTCCGTTTAACATTATTAAGATCGACGATAATATTACCATCCACTTTGAGTTACTGGTAAATGCAGATAAATAATCCGCAGCACTCCTACCTCAACAAACTATCCAGCTTTTGATTATATACACTGAACGATGCCAGGTTATTATGGCTTCCGTTTTCAATAGTCACAAACTCATCGCCTTTTTTAAGCAACGGCTTTAACCTTATTGCATGTTTGTATGGAATAATTCCATCAGCTGTGCCATGAAAAATGGTAACGGGCACTTTAATCAAGGGTAAATATTCGTACAACGGGAACCGATACCGGATGATATTGGCTGTTGGATAAATGGGAAAATGAGCACCGGCTAATTCAGGCATGCTGTAATACGGTGTTTCCAATATTACCTGTTTACAGGGAGCATAAGACACCAACTCGGCCGCTACTCCCGTACCCAACGAACGGCCATAAACAGTAATCGCATCAGCTGCAAATTTTTTCAGCGCCAGTTTATACAACAGGTCGGCATTTGTATACAAACGATCTTCCTTAAACACGCCATTCGCTTTTCCAAAGCCCGGATACTCCGGCATCCACACTTCGTATCCATACCCCGTGAGTAAGGCAGCAGCTGCTGCATAGTGAACAATGTTTTCTTTATTACCATGGAAGTATAGGATCAAACCTTTGCTGCTGCCGGTATCGGCCGGAAAAAATTTCACAGCATGTAACGTTTCATTTTCACTGATGGGAATATTCAGCTCTTCGAACTTTTGTTGAAACTTATACGTATAGCCCGCCTTTAATTTTTCGGGTTGCAGAAATAGACTGTCCTGCAAATACCATAAGGCAATGCCTAATCCGCAATACACAATAATCAACAGCTTAATTGTTCGCTTTATTCTTCGTTTAGTTCTTGCTTCCATATTATACTTTCAGAATATCACGGATAAAATTATGATACTCGGGGAAAGAAGGCAGATTATTATGTCCGCCTCCTTGAATACGAATGAGTGTAATACGTCTTGGATTGATTGCCTGCAGGCGTTGGCTGTGCGCCAGCGGAATTAAACGATCTTTTGTACCGTGCAGAATATAGGTATGGCATTTTACATTCTGGATCCATTTATCGGTTCGCAAATGATAACGCAATACCAGGCGCATCGGTAAAAAAGGCAAAAACCGTTCTACCACTTTACGAAAACTGTAATACGGTGCATCCAGAATTAAATAGCGTGGCTGATTATCGGCTGCCAGTTTGGTGGCAAACCCGCTGCCCATGCTGCGGCCATATACCAGTATATGATCTTCGGGAAATTGTAAACAAAGCTGATCGTACACAAACTGCATATCGTTGAGCATTGCCTGCTCACTTCTTTTACCAATGCTTTTTCCAAAGCCACGATAATCGACCAGCACTACATCGTATCCGAAACGGTAAAAATCTTTCGCATACTTGCCCCAGCCTTTGATGCTGCGGGTATTTCCATGAAAATATAAAATGAGTCCGTGTGGTTTCTTTACATGAAAATGAATACCGCTGATGGTTACACCTGCTTCGGGTTGAAAACTGATTTCTTTAAACGGCGCATCGTATTTAAATTCAAAATCGGCCGACAGCTTCTCGGGTTTAAAAATGAATTTCTCCTGGATGAAATAGGCAATCACCATTAACAGGATGTAGCCGATGATGATATAAAGAACAGTTAATGACAATTCAGTTTTGGTTTATAATTTATCGTTTGCACCTGCAGCCTTTTCAAGTTAAAGATATTTAGCCAAATAAAAAGGTCGTTGCGTTTACCTGCAACGACCTTTTCTATTTCAGTCAGCTGTATGTTCTATTCATCATCTTCATCCCGGATAATACGCTTCAGTTTTAAACTGCTGATAGGAGCAACAATGAGCGGAAACTTTTCTACCGCCACATTGCTCATATCCAAACCAAAACCTTTTTCTTCGCTTAAGCCAAACTTCTTCACCAGGAAATAGAAACGCATGATAATCCGCTCAAAGAACGGCAGCTCATTATCCTGGCTCAGGAATTTTTCCATCACCACAAACTGGAAATCGCCCACCACATTATTGCGTTGTAAACTTTCGTAACGGCTGGTAATATTTACTTCCTTATTCGCCACCATATCTTCCACCACCTTGCGGAACATGAGGTTGATACGTGGCTGCATACGGAAACCTAATCGGAACTCCACACGAATTACTTCATTGGGAATAATGGTGGTTACTTCGTACTCGCAGGTATAAGGATCATCCAGTGTATCTACATGCACAAACCAATAAATATCGGCACGTTTTGGTTTGCGGTTTAAAATAGAATAGATGATCTTATGCTCAATTTCTTTCGGGTTATTGGCACTGGTAAGATAGACAAGGTGTGTAGCATGTTTGGTTACCGTCATATCATTACTCAACTCCTGTAACATAGGCAGGTAATGATCGAGACGTACAAACTCCACGTAACGGTTTTTAATTTTCCGTGCCCTGTACCACACATACATCACAAGGAACATAAGTAAACCGATAATCAGTGTAATATAACCACCGTGTACAAACTTATCCAGCAAGGCAACGAGGTAGGCAATTTCAATGGTTAAATAACCAATGAGGAAAATCCAGATGTAGAGGGGTTTAATCCGATGCAGCACGAGGAAGTTGGCAAACAGCATCGTTGTCATAACCATGGTTACAATAATGGCTAACCCATAAGCAGCTTCCATCTTCGACGATTCACGGAAGTATAACACCACAAACGCACAGCCAAAAAACATAAACAGGTTCATACCGGGTATAAACAACTGTCCTCTTTCTTCGCTGGGATAATTAATTTTTAAACGTGGCCACAGGTTTAAACGCATGGCTTCACTGATAAGCGTAAACGCTCCGGCAATCATCGCCTGGCTGGCAATGATTGCAGCCGATGTTGCAATAATTACACCGGCAATAATAAACCAGTGTGGCATCAGATCGTAAAACGCATGAATACCAGTATCGGCTTTAAACGCCGCATCAATCATTTTACCGTTATAGTGCGAAAGTAAAGATGCACCCTGCCCAAAGTAGTTTAACAGTAAACAGGTTTTTACATACACCCATGAAATACGGATATTGTCTTTACCGCAATGCCCCAGATCGCTGTACAAAGCTTCGGCACCTGTGGTACAAAGGAACACAGCTCCCAGCAACCAGAACCCTTCGGGATAGTTTGCCAGAAACTCATAGGCATAATACGGATTGAATGCTTTGAATATCGAAAGATCATCGAACACATGTATACCACCCAGTATCGCCAGCATGGTAAACCACACCATCATAATAGGACCAAACAAACGGCCAATGGAACCAGTACCAAACTGCTGCATAAAAAAGAACAGCGAAAGAATAATCAGTACAATGGTAACAATGGTGTTTACATGCAGATCTCTCAACTGCGGTAATACTTTTAACCCTTCAATTGCCGAGGTAATGGAAATGGGTGGAGTAATAATACCATCGGCCAGTAACGATGCCCCACCGATCATAGCCGGTATTACCAGCCACTTACGCCGCCGCCGCACCAGGGCATATAAGGCAAAAGTTCCTCCCTCCCCACGGTTATCGGCCCGCAACACCATAATTACATACTTGATGGTTGTTTGCAGGGTTAATGTCCAGATGATGAGTGATAATGTTCCGATGATGAGTGTTTCTGTAACCACTCTGCCGTTAATGATGGCATTGTACACGTACAGGGGAGAAGTTCCGATGTCGCCGTAAATAATACCTAACGCAATTAATAAGCCAGCTGCTGTGACTTTGGATGTGTGCTTTCCCACAAATAGAATTTAAGTGAGGATACGAACCAATTGGTCCATTGGTTGATCTTACAAAAATCAAAGTTAATAGAAGGAACCATACGAGCAAGAAAAATCAACACAAAGCAACCGGCAACAGGCTACGAGTTGTTAGCACTGGTTACACCGAAATACGGGAGTCATAAGTCGATTTCCGTAAAGAGTCACTCATTGCCGGCAGCCGATCATTACACGCTTTTATTCACCCACAACAAACTTCCATCGCCATAGCTGAGGAAACGGTAATCGTTGGCAAGTGCATAACTGTACACTTTACGCCAGTCTTCGCCAATTAAAGCGGCAACCAGTAACAACAACGTTGAGTTGGGTTGATGAAAATTGGTAAGAATAGCAGCAGCCACTCTTGCGTTGTAGCCGGGCGCAATTAATACCTGGGTATGACAGATGATTTTTTCCAGCCGTTGTTCTTGCATCCAGCCAAGCAATGCCTGCAACGCATCTTTGGCCGATGCATTTTGCAAGGGAAGATCGTACGCATCCCACTGCTGTACTTCCAGTTGATCAATTGTTGCGTTGGGATTGAGCAAAGCTTTTACACCCATCCAGTACAAACTTTCAATTGTGCGGAGTGATGTTGTGCCTACCGGTATGATAGGCTTGGACAGTTGCTGCAGTAATTCTTCAATGGCAGTGGCAGTTACTTCAATCCACTCCCGGTGCATAGGGTGATCCTGCATGGTGGCACTTTTTACCGGCTGAAAGGTGCCGGCTCCCACATGCAGTGTAACAAATGAATGTTGAATGCCTTTATCCTGCAGCTTTACCAATAGCTTGGGTGTAAAATGCAACCCTGCTGTTGGCGCAGCCACACTTCCCTCCTGCCGTGCATACACGGTTTGGTAACGGTCATAGTCAGCCGCTTCTGTTTGGCGTTGCAGGTAAGGCGGCAAGGGTAACACACCGGCATAATGCAACAGTTCGGCAAATGTGAAATACGTATTATCCCAGCTGAATTCAATTTCAAAACTACCCTGCTGTACATTCTTTTTCTCGGCCTTCAGCAACACTGTTCCTTTTGGCGTTTGCAGCTGCTTTTCCAAAAACGGTTGTTTCCATTTGCCGGCTCCTCCAACCAGGCAAGTCCAGCGTACATTTCCCTGGCTCATCATTGCTTGCGTAAGTTCAACACCGGCAGCCGGCTCCAGGCAAAAAATTTCAATCTTACTGCCGGTATCTTTTTGAAAGAGGATACGTGCTTCTATTACCTTGGTGTTGTTAAACACCAGTAATGCATCGGCAGGCACATGTTGTGGCAGGTGACGGTATACATCGCTGCTGATGTGGCCCTCTTTGTAAATAAGCAGTTTGCTTAAATCACGTTCGGTTAACGGATAACGGGCAATCCGCTCATCAGGCAGGTCGTAGGTAAAATCGCTGATCTGTAATTGCGAAGGATGCATGTTGCAAAGAAAATGAAATTGCAGGAATGACTATCGGCCATCTGCAGAAGAAAAATATAATATCAAATGTTGTGCAGTATTTGCTGATCAATAAAAACGGTAACTTAGAACTATGCCCAAAACCATTGCCCTCCTGTTGAAGTATGCAATGCTTATTGTTGTTGGTATTGCACTCATTTTATTTGCCAGTATGCTGCAAACTGTAACAGCGCCCAGCCCCGGCGAATATTATTACTCCGATTTTTTACGGAATAACTACACCCTGTTGGCCGGTGGATTATTTTTTGGAGCGGGCATACTCATTGGTTTTTTCTTACAACTCAACCCCTGGCTGGCTGGCATTGCATTAATTGCGGCATTACCCCTTGCCAGTTTTTATGAAGCATCTGTTTATAAAGGCAGCCACAATCTTATTCCCTTTGAATTGATTATTTACTTTTTGTTTTCGGTACCTGCCATTGCAGGTGTTTATATTGGCCGCTATTTTTCCTTGCGGCGGAACAAACAAAAAGAGCAAACAGACAAACCGAAATCGGCTACAGAAAAAGATCCAGCCGAGTAATAGTTATAGTCCTTTCCAATACCGAACGTACTGTTTATCAGGCGACAACTATCGTTAAACAGACTTTGTGTTAACCATAACGGGCATCATCTAATAAGCATTTACACTTATTTATATTAATCATTTAAACCGTTTACACTATAAAGCCTCATTACTTATCCCAAATAAATGAAATCTGTTTAATATTGCCACATCCATTATACTAAAAGACCCAACATTTTGCATGGATTCCAGATTAAGCAGCTCAGTTTTATTCGAGGCAACAGCAACATACGATTGCAATTTTTTGCAGCATCCTGTTTGTATTACCGGACAATCTAAAATTAACTTACAGCATTGAACCGGATTACCACTTACATTACAAACGCTGCCGCATTACTTATAACCGGTATTGGTATTTTGGTTTTAATTGGCTGGCAGGCCAACATCGCTTTCTTTAAACAGGTATTTCCAAAGCTGGTAGCCATGAACCCCATGGCAGCCGTAGCCTTTATCCTCTGTGGCATTGCCTTACTGTTACGGCAGCAACAAGGATACAAACGCATCATTGCAAACACCTGTGCGGTACTTGTAGTTTTGTTTGCATTGTTGCGCATTGCAGCTGTTGTTGGACTGTTTGATACAGGCATTGACCGGATGCTTTATACGGAAACAGTACAAACAACCTTGTACAGTGGTATTTCCAACCAGGTTGTACCGCACGCAGCACTGGCATTTGCTTTTTCCGGCTTAGCGTTACTGCTGTTACTCAACAACCGTATTGCAGCCGCACAATGGCTGGCACTTCCGGTAAACGGCCTGGGCATCCTCTCATTCACCGGTTATGTTTATCACCTCAGCTCCTATTATATAGTTACATCGTTTGTTCCTTTATCGTTACATACAGGCATTTCCTTTATTCTTCTATCAACAGCATTGTTGCTTGCAAAAAGCGATAAAGGTTTTATGGCCGATATTACCACTACCTATGCCGGCGGTAAAGCAGCCCGTTTATTATTACCTGCCCTTGTAATTGTACCTGTTTGGTTGGGTTATTATGTTATTAATGGCGTGTTACGTGAACGGTTTTCGGTAGCCGTTTGGGTAACCTTGTTTGTATGTGCAGTTATTTTCATGTTTGGTGTGCTGGTATGGATGACCGCTTACATTATCAATAAACTTGAAAAAAGGCGTATCACTGAAAAGCAGATAGCCGATGAACAACGCAGGCTGCTGGCAGAATATAAATACCGGGAGTCGCAGGAACGCTACCAGCGTTTAATGAATACGATTGATGGGATTGTGTGGGAAGCCGATGCACAAACATTTGCATTTACATTTGTAAGCGAACAGGCCGAACGTATACTGGGTTATCCGCTCGAACGCTGGATGAATGAGCCGGAGTTCTGGCCCGAACATATACATGCAGACGACCGCACCTGGGCCGTCAACTATTGTGCACAAACAACAGCCAAAGGACAATCGCACCAGTTTGAATACCGGATGATTGCCGCCGACGGAAGGATTATCTGGATGCGTGATATTGTAGCTGTTGTTATGGAAGATGGCCAACCTTCCCGCTTAAGCGGTATTATGGTTGATATTACAGAGCAGAAGAAAATGGAAGAAGAGTTACATAACAAGCAACTCTCACAGCAAAAATTAATTACCGAAATAACCATTCTTGCACAGGAAAAAGAACGCAACGAACTGGGGCTTGAACTGCACGATAATATTAACCAGTTATTGAGTGTTGTAAAGTTATACCTCGGCTTAGCCAAAACAGAAAAGGTATACAACGAAGAATTAATTGATAAAAGCTACCTGCACCTGGAAGAAGCCATGCACGACATCCGGAAACTTTCGCATTCGCTGGTAGCTCCTTCGCTTGGACACGATGGCTTACAGGAAGCACTGGAGGATTTAATTAAAAGTATACAGCATCCGCATAAAATAAATATCCGGTTGTTTATTGATGAAGATTATGAAGCATTACTCATTGATAAAAACAAGGAGCTGATGCTGTACCGGATTATACAGGAACAATTAAATAATATTCTTAAGTACGCCCAAGCAACTGAAATAAACATCGACGTAAAACAAAAGGGCGACCAGTTATACCTAACAATACGGGATAACGGTATTGGTTTCGATACACATCAGCAAGGCAATGGTATTGGTTTGAAAAACATTAACAGCCGTGTTAATTTTTACTCCGGCAAAATGAAACTGACTTCTGCACCAGGGCAAGGCTGCACGCTTGAAGTATCCATTCCGAATTAAAAAACAACTTTACAGAAGCTGTGCATGTATACGAACGACATGCACTTTTTTTTGCAGCATTGCCCGGGCTTATCTTTGCAGCTAAAACACACTGTATGGAATTAGGCGTAGGCATGTTTGGCGATAATCATTATGTAAACGGCAAACCGTTACCTGTTGGTCAGCGATTGCAGGAATTAATTGAAGAAATAAAGCTGATGGATGAACTGGGGCTCGACTTTTATGGAATTGGCGAACATCATCGTCCCGATTATGCCGTATCTGTTCCTGAAATTATTTTAGCTGCCGCTGCATCGGTAACAAAACAAATTAAGCTGGGCAGTGCCGTAACCGTTTTAAGTTCGGCCGATCCGGTGCGTGTGTACCAGCAATTTGCCACCATCGATCAGTTGAGCAATGGCCGTGCAGAAATAACTGCCGGTCGTGGAAGTTTTATAGAATCGTTTCCCGTTTACGGTTACAACCTCAACGATTATGATGCACTGTTCGAAGAGAAACTTGAACTGTTGCAAAAAATCAATAACGAAAACCCCATTACCTGGAAAGGAAAATTCCGTGCAGCTTTAAACAAGCAGGAAATATTTCCACGGGCAGTTAATGACCAACTCAACATTTGGGTTGCAGTAGGCGGCACACCCGAATCGGTTGTACGTGCAGGCAAAGCTGGCTTGCCGGTGATCTTTGCTATTATTGGTGGAAGCCCGGTACAGTTTCAACCATTGTTTCAATACTACCGTGATGTGTACAAACATTTCAGACACGACGAAACAAAATTCCAGGTAGGTGTACACATGCACTGTTTTTTTGGTGAAGACAGCAAGCAAACTGCAGATGAGTATTATCCGTACTACTCTGCACAAATGGATCGTGTGGGCCGCAGCCGTGGATGGCCTGCTTACCAACGCAATCAATTTGATTTTGGCAGAAGTAAAGATGGTGCATTAATTATCGGCGATGCCAACGAAGCCATTGATAAAATTTTGCAGATGCAGGAATTGTTTGGCCTTACCCGTTTTTCGGCACATATGGATGTGGGTGGACCGTCGCATAAAGCCTTGATGAAGTCGATTGAAATTTACGGAACCAAGATTGCACCGAAGGTGAGGGAGGCGTTGAAGAAATAATAACTACAAGCCTGGCAATTGCGCAACCAACAATCTAAAAAGCGCATATGGCAAGTGATGAAATTCAAAGAGTTAGAAATTTCAAAATTAGCTTTGGTTGCGTATATTTATGTGTTGTACGCCACTTTATGACAGACCCTATTAACATCGAACAACGTAAGCCAATCTGGATAGCACTTTCGGAATTTTATCTTGACACAGAATTGGGCGACTCTGACTTTAGACAAATTGCTTTTACTATTCTTGAAAGTCCTTATTCACTTGACGAAGTAAAAGCTATAAATAAATACGAAGTCTTCCCTGTTTTACAAAGTAATTTGTTAAGTCCAGCAGGCGTTTGGGCAGGTTTTGACGAAGATTGGTTGGTTGATAAAATATCGTCAAGACTTAATAACAAAACAAAGCTAAATGACATTGGTGTTGCAATAAGCTATCAAGCATTTAAATGGATGTGCAAGGACTACTGGGTTAAACTTGAAAAAATGTACAACGACATTCAAATAAATCCTGACACTTTTATACTTACTTGCCGAACTGCCTTTCTCAATAATCTCTTTCCTTTCCAGTTTGACAAGGCGACACTTCCTCTTTATAAAAAGTTAGAGCAAATCGCTCTGGACTATAAGCAAAAAGGGCAGTTACGACAATTTTATGAGCATTTAAAAGAAGGACAGTATTATATAAACTTCTGGACTGCCTATTTTTTAATTGAGAAGTTTGATTTGACAGGGGCAGAAAAGCTAATTGGACTTAAGGATAATGAGAGTATAATTGAGCATTGCTACAGACTAATTGAAAATCATTTTCAAAACTTCAAAGACAAAGAGCAAGTAAAAAATTGCAGCTTTTGGTTGGAAGAGAAAAAAGCGGCGTACAACATTGGTATTGCCAATAGTGGGGCTTGACATTGAAGCAATCAGCAGCGGTAATTCTGCTGTACTGTGGTTCGGGGCTCGACGAATAAAGCCCAACTTTCGTTCTTACTATTTAACTTTATCAAAAAGCCATGCAGCAGTTCCGGCGGACGGAAATCTATTTCCCCACCATCGGCAATACCTGTTCGTTGCACCATAAAACACTTGTAACCCACACAGAAAATAAGAAGTTGCATTGCTGAGCAATATGTACAAAAACAAAAACGAGCCTTCGCACAAGACTCGTTTTAAAATAATCTTAGTATCAATATCTGTTGATTTACCGCAATAACGTAAACGTTCCCTTTACCACACTTGCTTCACCAATCAGATTCGTGTAACGAATATAGAACACATACATACCGGCATCCTGTTGTCTTCCTTTAAAGGTTCCGTCCCAACCAACAAACGGATTGGTGTTGCTGAAAAGCTGTTGTCCCCAACGATTATAAATATCCATTGAAAAAGTACGGATGTACGAGGCACCCATTACACGAAAGAAATCATTTAAACCATCGCTGTTGGGTGTAAAGGCTGTAGGAATAAAAATATTACAAACCGATTGTGCCAATGTAGCCGAAACAGTTGTGCTGCCGCAACTGTTGCTAACAGTAACTGTATAAGTACCCGGTGTTGTTGCATCAAACACAGGGCCTGTGCTTCCATCCTGCCACAGGTAAGTAAGATCGTAACCGGTTGCTTTCGGATCGAGTGTAATTACTTCCCCCCTGCATATTTTATTGAATGCACTTAAGTCGGCAACAGGTGTATTGTTCACTACGATTGTAACCCGCTTGGTGTAAGCACATACATTACCGGCAGGTGTAAAGGTATAGGTAGTAGTTGTTTGATTATTAACTGCAGGCGACCATGTACCTGTAATTCCGTTATCGGATGTTAAAGGCAAGGGACCAAGTACAGTGCCCCGGCAAATAGTATCGGGTATTGTACTGAATACCGGATCAATAGCAGGAGCTGTAATAACATTTCCTGTTGCAGGCGCACTGGAGCAACCAGTAGTAGGATTTGTAATAACTACCGTATATGCACCGGGAACAAGTGTCGTAAACGATGCCACATTACCGGGATTGGTTGCACCGGCAGGAACCGTCCACACATAGTTATAAGTACCGGGCACTGCAGGTGTTGCTTTTAATGGTGGTGGGTTTAATTCACACACATTAATATCCTGCACACTTACCACAGGGTTGGCATTAGCTGTAATTGTAAAATTCACTGTTCGGTTTATGCCACAATAATCACGATAGCTGCAGGAAATAGTTGAGTTAGAAGTAAAGGTAAAAGTAGCTGTATTGGTTGTAGAAGCTGAACCACCTGTCCATGAATAGTTACTGCCCAAAGTTGGTGCATTAAGTGTAACAGTGCTACCCGAACAAACGGCAAAATTATTATTGTTGTTATCTACTACACGAAACTGCTGCAGATTGCTGGCTGCGCCGGTAGAACCGGAAACAGACCAGAATACATTTGTATTGTTGTTGAAACGCTGGGCTATATGGTTGCGGGTAGAAGTCGCTCTCAGCTCACCATCGAAAGTAACGCTGATGCGCTGAGATGTTGCACTTAAATACTCCCAGGTAATACGTACATCGTGCCAGGCACCATCTTCCATGTTGGCACAACTGCTGCGCAAACAAACAGGTTGTCCGCCTCCTCCATCCATGATGTTGCCGGCTGCTGTTAACTGGCCATCGGCATAAATTCCGGTATGGTCGTTATCAATAAGATCGTTTGTTACAGGACCGTTGGTATATGTATCAAATTCAACTATAATAGAATTGGCTATACCAGAAGCACCTAAGCCCTGACCACTTGCCAGCGTAGGCGAACAAACATTGCTCAATATAAATGCAAGCCCATCTGCTCCACCTGCGTCGTTTACCCCAAGGTTTATTTTAAAATTAATCGTGAAATTCTGGGCCAGGTTTACCGGGTAAAGATTGGTAATCATTCCTGTTTTGCCCCCCAGACTGGGTGTAATACGGTAGGTTATCGGATCAACCAATACCGCTTCGCCCTGCGTAATAAACTGCTGGGCATAGCTTCGGGTACCTAAAAAAATAAAAAGAACAAAGCAGTTAAGGAGTAGAAATGGTTTCATAAGCATTTTGGTATTGTTCCGAAAGCGTTTCTTCGTTTGAGCAAACCCATACGTTAAATAAAGCGCCCCAGCTGACGAATCAGATCTTTTTAACGAAAAGCAAGGCAAAAAAGTATGTTATATACAGAAAAAATTAATTAGTCCTGAAAAATAACAACCATCCGGATGCCTACGAAGTACAATTAAGAGGTTTGAACTAGTCCATATGATTACATCTCGAGTAGTTTTGGATTAGAGAAAAGTCTGTGAGGTTTGAGTTTCTTGCCGGTAAGTAAATAAAAGCACGCTGGTAATGTCGATTTCAATTAAGAGCTAACTGAAATTAAATCGGTCCAAAAAGCAGCTAGTGAGGTATTACATTTCGTATCACAACCACTCCTGCTTTATTTTCACAATGCTTTAATAAACGCTGCTCAACCAACTCAGTCAAGTGGTACGTTAATTGAACCTACTACAAAAACAAAGGAGGTTATATGAACAACTATTTGAGCAGATGGATGTTTTTACCGGCCCTTCTGTTTCTATTCGCCAGCTGCGGACCATCCGCACACATCGAAAAAGATAAGTCAGTTGATTTCAGCAGATACAAAACCTTTGCATGGGTGGATAAGGATGGTGAGGGCCGTAACGATCGCAATAACAGAAACGATCTTACAGAAACAATGATGCGTGAAGCGGTAAACAAAGAGTTAGCAAAAGCCGGTTGGAATGAAACAAAACGTAGGCCCGATGTTTTTCTGAGTTATGATTTACTGGTAGAACGTTCGACTGTACAAACCAACGACCCGGTATACTCGCAACCGTTTACACGAACATTTTACAGCCCGTATTACCGCCGTTTCTTTTTTGTAAACTACCCTTCGCAGTTTATTGGCTACGACCGTAGCGAACGAACCATTAAAGAAGGAACAGTAACCATCAGCATGATTGATGCAAAAAGCGGTAAAACAGTTTGGCAGGGCTGGGCTACCGATGAGGTGAGTAACCGCAATCTTACTTCGAAAGAAATTGATGCGGCTGTACGATCCATCTTTAAAAAAGCTGATCTGGCGAAGCGATAAAACAACAAACCCTTTCGTTACCGAAAGGGTTTTCGTTTATGCCTAATCAATAATTGACTACTTCTTCAACTCAAACACTACCATCTTCGCATCACGGCTGTTGCCGCCAATGAACAAATGAAATTCGCCGGGCTCGTAAATGTATTGCAGCTGATCGTTATAAAAACGCAGATCGTCTGCGGTAAGTTTAAACTGTACCTGTTTGCTTTCGCCCTTCTTCAATTTAATTTTTTGAAAGGCTTTCAGTTCTTTCACCGGACGTACTACAGAACCTGTTATATCTCTCGTATACAATTGTACCACTTCTTCGCCATCATAATTGCCTTTGTTGGTCACAGTAACAGTTGCTGTTAATGTTTCGCCTGCTTTGAAGGAAGACTTGTTCAGCTGAATATCGCTGTACTCAAATTGCGTATAGCTCAAGCCAAAACCAAATGGATACTGCGGACTGTTTACTAAATCGGTATAGGCAGAAACGTAATTAAAATCTGTTTCACTTTTTGCAGGACGACCGGTATTGTAATGATTATAATAAATCGGAATCTGTCCTTCACTTCTCGGAAACGTCATGGGCAATTTGCCGGACGGATTATAATCGCCAAATAATACATCAGCAATGGCATCGGCACCTTTCGTACCTAACCACCAGGTATATAAAATAGCCGGCACGTTTTCTGCCGTCCAGTTAAACACCAATGGGCGGCCTGCAGCGATTAATACTATAACAGGTTTACCTGTTGCTGCTACAGCTTTAATCAACTCTTCCTGCACACCGGGTATATGAATATTGCTACGGCTTTTTGCTTCGCCGCTCATATCTCTTTTTTCGCCAACATAAATTACTACAACATCAGCATTTGCTGCCACATTCACCGCTTCTGTAAAACCTGCACGGCTAGTATCTGTCAGTTCACATCCTTTTGCATACGTTAACTGTGTATTGCTGCCTACTTTATTTTGAATAGATTGGTAAAGACTCGGCACACGAACCGAATCATCATCCCAATCGTAACTCCAGAAACCAAGATGTTCTTTTACCGCTTTCACTAACGGACCAATCAATGCTATTTTTTGGGTTTGCTTCGAAATCGGCAACAGTTGTTTCTCATTCTTCAGCAGCACAATACTTTTTGCAGCCATTTCTTTTGCTGCGGCAAGGTGTTGCGGATTGTTCCATTGCTGTTTCTCACGTTCTACATTGCTGAATTTGTACGGATCTGCAAACAAACCCAACTCAAATTTCTTACGCAGTATACGACGCACCGCATCATCAATCACACTCATCTTTACCTTCCCTTCTTTCACCAAACGTGCAAGGTGTTGTATGTATGCACGGCTTTCCATATCCATATCGCTGCCTGCATTGGCGGCAAGCATAGCAGCTTCATAATTATCTTTTGCATAACCATGGTTCAGCATTTCACCTATGCTGCCCCAATCGCTTACAACAAAACCTTTGAACTTCCATTGACCTTTTAATATATCTCTTTGCAAAAAGCGGTTACCCGTTGCCGGTATACCGTTGAGATCGTTAAACGAATTCATGAACGTTGCAGCACCTGCATCGGCAGCTGCTTTAAACGGCGGCAGATAGGTTTCGTATAACATACGAGGACTCATATCAACCGAATTATAATCACGACCGCCAACGGCTGCACCATACGCTGCAAAATGTTTTACACAGGCAAGTACGGCATCGGTATATCCAAATCCTTTTCCCTGGAAACCATTTACTCTTGCTTTGGCAATAAGCGAACCCAGATAAGGATCTTCACCAGCGCCTTCCATTACACGGCCCCAACGTGGATCACGACCAATATCAACCATTGGTGCAAACGTCCAGTGAATACCTGCTGCACTTGCTTCAATGGCTGCAATGCGTGCACTCAACTCAATAGCCTGCAAATCCCAACTGGCAGCTTCTGCCAATGGTAATGGAAAAATGGTGCGGTAACCATGTATCACATCCTGCCCAAACAGTAACGGAATTTTTAAACGGCTCTGCATGGCAATTTCCTGCAACGAACGTGTACGTTCGGCACCGGTTACGTTGAGGTAAGAGCCAATAAGCCCTTTACGCACCTGTGTTTGCTTATCGCCATCTTTTGTAATTGGACCGGTTGCAGCAAAGTCGCTGCTGTACTGGTTCATCTGCCCGATCTTTTCTTCAAGTGTCATCAACCGTAAAAGCGAATCAACTTTTTGATCAATTGATTTGGGCTGTGCTTTAATACCCGTTGGTGCATGAAGAATAAACAGCAGCAGCAGAACCATCGGAACAAACTTTCGTAACATGGTAAACATCGTATTTGAATGAAGAATTTGAATTTAATTAAAAAATATTCTAACCAACAATAACAAACTAAGCGTCTGGATCTATTCTGTTTTCTGCAAGAGTCTGGTATTACTCATATTTTATAAATTGTTTTGTTGATACCCCTTTTTTGTCTGTAATACGGACAAGATACATTCCATTTACCAGGTGACTGATATTAATCTGTTTCGATGTTAACTTCTGCGTAAACAAAAGCTTTCCTGTAACATCGAACAAACTTAACATGGCATTCGCCGAATATCCTTCCAAATACAAAACATCTTTTGCCGGGTTCGGGTACATTTTGATATGCGCCCCTTGCCGATCGGAAACAGCAGTTGTTCCCACTTCCTGCGTTACCACAAGTGTTTGCGGAACAAGACCGGGTGATGATATCAGCACATTTGCTGTTCGGATAGAACTTGTTGCATTCAATTCTGCAGTAAGTGTAATGGTTGCATTGCCTGATCCGTTGCCGGTATTAGCAGTAAGCCAGGTTTGATTACTTGTTATCGTCCAGCTGGTATTAGACTGCACATCGAATGTTTGTGTACTGTTTGCAGCTGCAGCAATTGTTACTGCATATTTGTTGAGTGTTAAACTGTTTGCAGCATTGCTGATTTGATAAATATCATCAAAGTAAAAAGTTGAATTAGCTGTTCCGTTACCAACCGAACCAAAGTCGAACATCAATACCAGCTTGTTATACACGTTTGATGTTTTGCCGGCAAAGTTCCAGGTAAGCGTTTCCCATGCATTGGCTGTTGTTGTAGTGGCCAATACTTCAGATGGCGCTGCATCTCCTTCGAGTTTCAACAGTACAGGTACACCTGCACGTGGAGAAAACACTTTCATGGAAAACGTACTATACGTAGTAAAATCAATCTTATTACTTAACGTTAAATAACTGCCTGCCCATGTGGCACCACTGTTACGAACAATCTTACCTACTTTATTGCTTAAGTTACTTCCTGTTAAAGATGGATTTGTAACAACTGATCCTGCGCCTCCATCAAAATCGGTAAACACATAGGTACCGCTTAATTCAAAATTAACAGGAAGGGTTATTTGAAGTGCACCTCCGTTCTGTGTTACTGCAATTGTTTTTGCGGGTAAGCCGTTGCCGGTAATGGTAATGGTTGCTGATCTGCCGGTAGTTCCCGGATTATCTGCAGCATTTGCTGTAATAACTGCTACGCCGGAACCATTGGCGGCACTCAATGTTAACCAAGCCTGGTTGCTGGATGCTGTCCACGCAACGTTTGAAGTAATTTCAATATTCTGAGCCGTGTTTGCAGCCGCATTAAAATTCATCGTTACAGGATTAACAACAATGTAAGGCACACCCCCTGCATCCTGTGTGACTGTTACCACCTGATCGCTTACAGCGCTGCCCGAAAAAGTAACAGTGGCTGTGCGTGTTGCAGCAGTTGGATTTTCCTGTGCAGTATATGTAACAGTTGTATTACCAAAAGCAGTAGCCGGTGTAACCGAAAGCCAGCTTTGATTACTTACTGCTGTCCACGTAATATTCGAAGTAACATCGGCTGTTTTTTTACTGTTGGCATATGCTTCAATTGTTACGGCATTCGACGAAACAGCTAACGATGGACTTGCCGTTCCTTTATATGCGAATGATAGTTTACCAATATTAAATCCTGCTTTATCAAATACCAATCTGATGACATGCTGACCAGCAGGTAAAATAACACCTGTAACTGTTTTAGTTGCCCACACATTCCAGTTAGATCCTGTAAAGCCAACTGTAATATTATTTACAACGGTATTACCATCAACTTCAATATGAAAAGGTCCACCACCTGCAGCTACACCGGAAGCATATCGTATTGAAAGATCGTATGTACCTGCCTGTGCTATGTTTACGGTGTATTCCAGCCATTCGCCTTCATCAATCCAGCCAACGGTATTTCCTTCGCCTGTTGTAGGTCCTGCATCAACATACTCAGGACTTCTGAAAGTTCCTGCATCGTTCCAGGTTGTTGCATCGAAATAAGAAATGTTCTGTCCGATGCCTCCTTCGTAATAATCGTAATTACCGGGTTCAATTACCTGCGACGGGATCGATACAATCGTTCCCTGATAAGCTAATTGCGAACCGGCAACTACCGATACAACATTTGAAACAGTTAACGATGTACCCACATAAACCTTTGCATAAAACCCATGTACCCTTGCTGCTAAATTTGCTGCTGTTGTTGTATACGGTGCTGCAGTTTTCGTATCAATAAGTGTAGTGCCATCATAAAATTCAACCTTGGTTACACCTGCACCTGTAACGGCAGCAGTTAATGTAACAGAACCGTTTGTTGCAACCTGCATGGCAGATGATGACAACACAGCTGCAACAGCAACATCTTTACTTGTTTTAAATGTACGTGCAGGCACTACCATTACAAATCCATCGGAGTACGTAACAGTAATTTCTGTTGCTCCGTAATTATGTGCTGTATATGTTTTATCACCTGCTTTATTAAAAACTGCAGCAATAGGATAATCAGCTGTTACAGTTGCATCAACTGTTCCCATACCGTTAAAACTGTGCAACCAATGATACGTGTGTGCATCAGAATTACCGTTTTTTATTTTGTATGTAGGATAGTTGTTATAAAGATCAACCGCAGCAGCAGGATTGGTAAATGCAAGGAAAGACCAATAATTTTCGAACCATAAATTATCATTGGGCGTTTTAGTAAGCACGCCTGTTTTAGCAGTCATATCATTCCACAAAGCAGCTGCATAGGTTTTATTATGACCTAAATAAAGATGAGAGCCGGTTAACGGAAACATTTCAATACCATACATGGCTGCAATATCTCCCGTCCAGAAAGTATTACGATCGTAACCATTGCCCCAAACACGGGCACACATAATTTGCGAATAAGTAGGTGCAAAATTGCGATCGCTCATATCAAACCAATATTCTTCAATAGCGGTTTGTTCGGTTGTGTACAGATAAATGCCTAAATCACGAATAGCATTATTTCCGGTAAGCACACCCCAGTGAATGAGTGATGCATTAAAATTCATTGCTTCGGATGAAGATTCCTGGTTATTACCATGTGGCTCTGCATTGAGCTGGCCCGATGCAAAACTGTGACCGGCGTAGGGATGAAAATTCCGGAGAAAAGGAAACATGTTATTCGACTTATCCCAATTGGCCGCATCTTTTACCAGCATTTCTACCATGGGGCTCCAGTTAGCCGCCCAGCCCGGTTGAAACTGTTCTACTGCTGATGCTGCATTAATGAAATTCGCATAATGAAAATGATGATCATTAATATTTGCATCTGACGAATAACCTGCCGGATATCCGATTAATGTTGTCCATGTATTGTTGTAATAAAACACAAATGCATTTTCGCCTTGTGTTGCTTTCAACCAATTTTCTAATCTTGTTTTAACCGTATTAATCAGTTGATCACGTGCTGCTGTATTACCCATTTGATCGGCAATTTTAGCCACCTGCACCAATCGGTTCATGGCCAACCCTTCATTGTAAGAATCGGTCCATAAATCGAGCCCTGCATTTTTTACTAAATCAATTTTTGCATTCAATGCAGCAGGATCAAATGAGGGACTGTATTTCGCCAAATTGGGTAAAGCAGAAAGCACACCTTTGAATTTATTTTCAACAACAAAACTATTTGCAGCAAGCATCTTCATTACACCACGGGATGTTGTGTATGCATAGGCTCCCGGCTGCGGAGAACCTGCACCCAAATGCGCCCACTGATGCGGCAGTAAACCCATCAATATGTTTGAACCGCTTCCTTCTTTTTTATCGGTGGTTACTGTAAACGTAGACTGCATGGTTGCAGTTGCATTATTGTAATTCCAGCTTACCGATGTATTGGTTGGAAACACATACGCATATTGCTTATAATCGTTGGCGGCTGTTGAAGCATTAGCACCTTGCGGCAACATGGCAACGGAAAAATAATTTTTACCTGCAAGCGTTGATGTGTAAGTAGTACCGGCAGCAGACCATGTAGATCCAACAGGTGCGTATACTGCAAAATTGGCTCCGCTGATAGAATTTGTAATCAGTAACATTTCGCCCTGTACTGAAACAGTTCCCGTGTTCACTACAACAGATGCAACATCTGCACTGCCTTTTGTACAATAAACAAAGGGCATACCCATACCCATGGTTGCATTAAACAAACGTCCGGATTGATTCCAGGTTGCAGTAACCGTCCAGTCGCTGTAATCAGAAACAGTTGGATAGGTACCGGTTAATCCGCTAACACCTACAACCAACGGTTGCTCAGGGCCCATTGGCTGACGGGTATCATTTGCACCTAAGCCTAGAAAAGTGTAACTCACAACCAAACCGCTGGCACTGCCTCTCATCGATAGCGGATAGTTGTACAGGTTTGCATCGTTGTAAGTAAGCAACCCTGTCCACCAATCATTTGTTACAATGGGTTTGGTTGCAGCAACACCCGACACACGGGGTGTTCCGTTGGGAGGTAAATTTCTACCGGCTGCATCTGCAGGAGGTAATTGCAATGTATAACTGCCACTACCTGCAGGAACTATTTGGGCAACTACAATAAGCGGTAATAAAAAAAATAATCCTAAAATTATTCTTCCGATAATTTGCAGCAAAGGTTGTAACATGATTTGTTTCATGATTGATTTTTTTAATAAAAAAAGGCATAGCATGAAATGTATCGCTGTTACAATTTCATTTTATAGTATAGGGATAGTAAAAGAAAATCAGTTTATATAAGGCAGAAGAAAAATCGCAAAGGCAATCATTTTACTGATAAACCCGAACGTAATCAATTTCCATACGCTGTGAAAAGATGGCATCATCTACACCAAACTTTCCGCCCCAGTTACCACCAACAGCTACATTTAACAACAGGTGAAACTGTTTATCAAAAGGCCAGGCTTCACTTCCTTTTTTATTATTTGCAAAGCGGTGATATTCCTTTCCGTCGAACAGAAAAATAATTTCGTCGGCACTCCATTCAATTGCATATACATGAAAAGCAGTTGACAGATCTTTTACAGAAATAGCTCTGCCTACCTGCGTACCCTGCCCGTGATTGTAGGCACCGGTGTGCACGGTGGCAAATAACGAATCGGGCCAGTAACCTACATTTTCCATAATATCAATTTCGCCACTGTGCGGCCATCCGCCATATTCCCATTTGGTGGGCAACATCCAGATGGCGGGCCATATTCCACGGCCTGCAGGTAATTTGGCTTTTACTTCAATTCGTCCGTATTTCCAATCGCCTTTGTTTTTCGATACTAAACGTGCAGATGTATAATTGGCATCGCCCATTTTTTCTTTGTGCGCTTCAATAATGAGTTTGCCGTTTTCCACACGTGCATTTTCCTTTCGCTTCTCCGTGTAATACTGTAATTCATTGTTGCCCCATCCGCAATTATTCGGGCAACCACGACCAAGATCGTAACTCCATTTTGTACTATCGGGTAAACCTGCAGTTGTAAACTCATCACTCCACACCAATCTTTTCTTTGTTGCTTTCTGTTGTGCAGCAGTACTGCCTGCAATAAAGCAAAACAATACAGCTAAACAGATCGTATATGTTTTCATAAAAATTATTAAATATGAACAAGCAGAATAAAAGTGAAAGATATCTGATTGAACAAAAAAATATGATTCACTTTTCTATTGACTATCGGAATACAGTTTATGCATTCCTTCGATTGCTGTTATTGATAAACACGTATATAATCTACTTCCATTGCTGCTTCGGTAAAATTGGGATCAATTGCTCCGCCAAACGTACCGCCCATGGCCACATTCATTATTAAAAAGAAATTATGGTTAAAGGGAATAGCGTTTGAATTAGCTACGGTATGATACAACACATCATCTACATAAATTTTTATGGAAGCAGCAGTCCACTCAACTTTATAAATATGAAACTCAGTGGTTGCATTGCTGATGATGCGTGAACTGCCATCGGCACTTCCTCCCGAGCGACCGGGATAATGCAGCGTACCGAAAATGCGGTTCAGATCATTTCCTTTATGCTCCATAATATCAATTTCGCCACAGGCAGGCCAACCCACCGAACCAATGTTGGCGCCTAACGACCAGATAGCAGGCCATGTACCGCCACCTGCAGGCAGCTTGGCTCTTGCTTCAACAATACCATACTTGAACGAAAATTTATTGGCTGTAAGCAAACGTGCCGATGTGTAATTGAAGCCGCTGAAATTTTCTTTCTTCAGCACAATACGTAACACACCGTTCTGCACCACAGCATTATCTGTTCGATTGGTATAATACTGTTTCTCCTCGTTACCCCAGCCATTGGAACCATTACCGATATCGTAACCCCACTTGGTAGCATCGGGTGCGCCGGGTGTATTAAACTCATCGCTGAAGATGAGTGACAACCCTACAGTTACTGTAACCTGTATCGATTTTGAAATGGTTTTACCCGTTGCACTTTTGGCTATTACGTTAACAGTATATGTACCCGTTGCAGGATACTTATATGTTACTTTTCCCGAAGGCACTAATTCAAAAATACCGTTGCCATAACCAAACTCGTAAGTAACCGCATTGGTTGCTGCAGCAGTGAAAGCTACATTACCACTGTTATCGGTACTTACCACTGCATTTACAGTAAGATTGGTTGGAGCCACATCGGTATTACCTGTATTGCCGCCCTTTTTGCAGGAAAGGGCAGACAACGCAGTAACGATTGCTATAAAAGCTATTTGTCGTAACATGAATTACGGTTTCAATTTTAATTTCTGATACCAGGCATTTCCATCAATACCAATGTTGCGGAGATGAATGGTTGTTGCAGTGATAGACAGGATCTCATATGTATTACCACCTGTACCAAAGTTAATGAGGCCATTGCCGGGCACTTCAAACTGAATACCGGTTGATACATTTGAATTAGAACCTGATGTTGCATTCATGAAGGCCAGTTTTTTATTACCGGCTACATTAACACCCAAACAGGCATCACCACCACCAAATCCATAAAATGCAGTAGCTGCACCAATAGAAAAAGATTGACCCTTGTTGTTAATACTCATAAAGATGTTGTTGTTGGCATCTTTTGAGAACGTAATCTCATCATCGTACAAACAGGCATCACGCTGGTTAGGAGTTGCTGCATACCAGATGGGAGAAAACTCATTTGCAGGACCAACACCTACATGACCCGGTGCCAGATTATCTGTAACCCAGATTTTTGAAGAACCACCTGTAAGATTTTGTACAATGAGTGCAGGAATTTCAAATGCTACAAACACTTTTACTTTTTTACTGATGGTTGATGTAACGCCACCTGTACCTACTGCATTTACAGTAACAACATACTCGAATGTACCGGGATTGTTGTACTTGTAGTTGATGGTACCCGAAGGAACCATCAGCGATTTACCATCGCCGAAATCTATTTTGTACGTAATAGCATTTTTACCTGTTACAGTAATAGCTACATTACCTGTACCGTTACCATTCGGATTGTTTGCATCAAGACCTGCAACTGTAGCAGTGAGTGTAAGATCGGAAGGTGTTTTAAACTCTCCGAACGTGTACTCTTTTTTCTCACAACCGGCTGCAACAAATACAGCAAGTAATGCAAACAGTGAAAAAGATTTTATTGAAAGTTTCATATACTTCTGTTTTAACGTTTATTGAAGACGAATATCATCAAGTAAGAAAGTGAAGTTGGCAGAACCATCGCCCACTGTACCTAAATCGAAAATGATCACCACTTTCTGATAGGTGTTGGCTGTATTAATTGCACTGTAATCGAACGTAAGTTCTTCCCAACCATTCGCAACTGTAGTGCTTACTTCTTTTTCGAAGTTGAGTGCGCCGTTGGTGAGGTTCTCAACCTTGAGCAACACTTTTGCACCCACACGTGGCGAATACACTTTCATCTTAAATGTTTTCTTTACAGAAAAATCAATGACCTGATCGAGTGTAATAAAACTACCGCCCCATGGTTGCCCGGCATTTTTTACCATGCGTGCAACTTTTGCACTGGTATTAATACCACCCGATTGCGGGTTGTTGATGATGGTTAAATTACCGCCGTCAAAATCAGTAATGGTATAAGGTGAACTTGATTCGAAATCGAGAGGGATAGTAATACCCGATGCACTTGGTGCAACCATTTGCACATCATCCCAACGGAATACTTTACCGCTGCCGCCTGTTCCAAAATCGAAGAACACAGAAGCTTTATTGTAAGTATATGCAAGGTTGAGAGCTGCTGTACCGCTTACATGATTTGCAAAATCGAATACCAGCGTTTCCCATGCATTGGCTACCGTTGTGTTTACTTGTGTTTCTACTGATTTTGTATTATCTGCCTGGTCTTCTACTTTCAAACGAACAGGAATACCTGCAGCAGGTGAGTATACACGAATGCTCATTTTTGTTGCATTGGCTGCAAACGGAATACGTGTAGCAAAACCTGTAGGTGTACCAATGGTTGTACCTGCCCATGTTTCTGCGCCGTTTGGTTTTGTAGTTACTTTAATTTTATTGGCATTGTTGCCGGGATCAACTCCATCAACCGTATTGTTGCCACCAAAATCAGTAACTGTGTAATTGATACCTGCAGCATCGAAAGTAACAGGTAAATCAATTTGTGAAGATGGTAATGTGTTGGTTAAACGGATATCATCAAAATAGAATGTAAAGTTTGCAGAACCATTACCGGCTGTGCCTAAATCAAATATCAGCACCACTTTCTGGTAAGAGTTAGCGGTATTGATTGTGCGGTAATCGAACGCCAGATCTTCCCATGCATTGGCAACTGTTGTACTTACTTCTTTTTCGAAGTTGATGCCACCATCGGTTGCATTCTCCACTTTCAACAACACTTTTGCACCCACACGTGGGGAATACACTTTCATGCGAAATATTTTGTTGGCAGAAAAATCAATCGGTGCGCCTAACGTAATAAAACTACCCGCCCAAACTTCGGGTGCATTCTTCACCATCTTACCTACTTTATTGGTTGTGTTAATACCGGTTTTAAACGGATTATTAACTACTGTTACATCGCCACCGCCAAAATTGGTAAAGCTGTATTGTGTGGTAGCAGATTCGAATGTTAATGGCAACAATACCGGATCTACAATTGTGATATCTTTTGTAAACTGTGTTGTTGCTGCACCACCACTTAATGCCACTACACGTACAGTGTAAGTACCAACCGCTGCATAGGTATGCGAAATGGTTTCGCCTTCCATGAAGGATACCGGTACTTCGTTCGGCACATCGCCGAAGTATACACGAAACATCGTTTCATAAAGAGCCTTCGCACTTACGTTTACTTTAAAGTTATTAGCTACATCTACATTAGCGGTAACTTCTAAATTTTCGGGTGCACGAAACGAAACGGTTAACTGTTGTGTTGCTTCGCTTGTTTTACCTGTAATGTTGTACGCAACAATACGTACGTTGTACACACCTTCTGCATACTTGTGTGTGGTGTTTTTGCCAGCCTGCACTTTTGCCGGTGCAGTTGTACCATCACCATAATACACATCGTACGATACAGCACCTTCACCATTGGGTGTAATGGTTACGTTACCGGTATTGTCTTGTGTAATTTCGAACAGCGCCGACATTTTCGCTGCCGTTGTTGCGCTGTTAAGGAACGATAAATCATCATTCAATTCCGGCTTACAACCCGTAACAACGAGCAGCAGTGCCGCAAACTGAAACATATATTTTATTGTACGCATAATCTTCCGTTTTTAATGTGTTGGAATTAATAACCGTTGTTTTGGGTTAATCCTGAAATGAGTACTTCCGTTTGCGGAATTGGGAACACTTCGTGTTTGCCTGTTACAAAGCCGGTAATCTTTGCTGCTGCCTGTCCTGTACGAACAAGATCAAAGAAACGATCACCTTCCATACCTAACTCTAAACGACGTTCGTCCCAAATGGCTTGGCGCAATGCAGTACCTGTTGCACTTACATCGTGCAGGTTATCGCCAAATGCACGACGACGTACCAGGTTAAGATAAGTTTGTGCCTTTGTATCGTTTGGCGTAGTTGAACGGTTATAGGCTTCCGCCGCCATTAACAAAACTTCTGCATAACGAATGATGCGGAAATTATTGGTATAGTTTAATTCTAACTGGCCGCTTGTTTCGCCTTTGCGTGGCAAATACTTTTGATTGTATAAGCCGGTATTCTTGTATGGCGCAACCTGGTAAGTAATATTAAAAGAAGGATTGGCTGCTTTGTAAGCTTCAATATCCAACACAGTAACAGCTTTGCGCTGATCGCCGACTGCGTATGCATTTGCCAGATTTTGTGTAGGAAGATTTGTACTCCATCCTGCTGCATAAGGCATAGCGCCTGAGCCATTCAATCCACGAATACCACACTGCTGTACCGCATAGTTACCCTGGCCTCTTGTAGCACCACCCCAGTTATAATAAGGCGACGTGTTAGAGTACTGAATTTCAAACACAGATTCAGGACCATTTTCGCCGCTTGACAGATACATCGATGCAAAATTGCTGACCAATGAAAATGCATTGGCAGTAATGATGCTTTCGAGTACCGGAGCAGCTGCATCAAATTTGTTTTGATACAACAACACTTTACCTAACAAAGCCTGTGCTGCATATTTTGTAATACGGCCTTTTTGTTGCTGCACCGCAGGTAAAACGGCAATAGCAGCATTGAGGTCGGCTTCAATTTGTTTGTACACATCTGCTTTGGGCGAACGTGTAAGCGACTTACTATCGCTGAGGCTTAAACGCTTGTCAACAAACAGCGGAACATCGCCAAACATTTTTACCAATGTAAAATAGTAGTAAGCACGAATAAAATATACTTCGCCGTACAACGCTTCTTTACCTGCAAAATCAACTGTTTTTCCTGCGAGGTTTTTGTCTTTATACTGCGTCATATAGTTGGCACGGTTTACACCTTCGTACGCCGATTGCCAGATTTCTGTAAGTGTTGAGTTAACCGCTGTATGCGTATAATCATCGATCTGTTGTAACGATAAAACATCCGATGCATTTTCGCCACCACTTACAGCATTGTCACTGGCAATATCGCCAATAGGCACTACCTGGTTAATCCATTGCAGCGGAGTATATACACTGATCACCATTGTACGGTAATCAGATTCTGATTGCAGATAATCGAGCTCTGTAATTCTGAAATCTTCACGGGGATTATAATCAACCCACTTTTTACAAGAGGCTAATAAAAGCGTGAACAGAAACAGGCTTGTTATTTTGATGGTCATCTTCTTCATTGCTGAATATTTTTAGTTGAAGATTATAATTTGATATCAAGTCCAAATGAATAAGTTCTTGCCTGTGGGTAAGCACCACGATCAACACCCGTATCTAAAATGCCACCGGAAATTTCAGGATCGAAACCGGTGTATTTTGTAAAGGTGAAGGCGTTACGTACCTGTGCATATACACGTACACGACTGAACACTTTCTTCGTCATGTTTTCGGGGAACGTGTAACCGAACTGCAGGTTCTTGATTTTTACAAACGAGCCATCTTCCACGTATCTGTCAGATACACGGATGTTGCTGTTGGCATCGGTAAACGAGTAACGTGGAGTACGTGCATCGTTGGTAGTACCGGCGCCGGTCCAACGGCCTAATACATCTCTTGATTTGTTACTGAAGTTGGCATTCCGCTCATATGCTCTGTACACATCATTTCCAACCGATGCATACGTAAACATATTGAAGTCGAAGTTTTTGTATTCAAGCGTAAGGTTCCAACCCATGGTAAAATCGGGGAACGGATCGCCGATTTTCGTTTGATCAGCTGCTGTAATTGCACCATCATTGTTTACATCAACAAAACGGATATCGCCGGGCTGTGCACCTGCTTGTGTTGGTGCTTTTGTAATCTCATCAAAAGTTTGGAACAACCCATTGGTTTTGTAACCGTAGAAATAACCGGGCGTATATCCTTTTTCAAATACAGTCACACTTTGCGACTGACCATTGAAATAATAACCACCTAAAATTTTCGCTGTACCATCGCTGTTGGTTGCAGTTACTTCGTTCTTAGCGGTTGTAAATGTAAGTGCAGTTGATAAACGGAATGCTTTGCCGATTGTTTCGTTATAGCTCAACGTCATATCCAAACCTTTGCTCGATGTAGAACCGATGTTCGCAGTTGGAATAGGAACAGTACCAAGGTATAATGAAGCAGAAGGAGTAAACAGTAAACCATCTACATTCTTCTGGAAGTAATCGGCTGTTAAAGAGAATTTCTTTTTAAAGAAAGTGATGTCGAAACCTACGTTCATCTGTAACTGCTTTTCCCAACGCAATGCGTTGTTAGCTGCAGAACCTACAGTTGATCCGGGATAAAATACATCGCCGAATGTATAGCCATTACTGTTAGCAGTTGGGCCATAACTTGGGCCTCCGGTTACAATACCTACAAACTGCGGACTAACATTTTCGTTACCGATAGAACCATAACTTCCCCTGATTTTTAAATAATCAACAAAACCGGGCTGGAAGAAATTTTCGTTTGATACAACCCAACCCAGCGAACCGGAGAAGAAGTTGGCAAACTTGTTATCGGTTCCAAATGCATAAGAACCATCACGACGTGCAGTAAATGATGCCAGGTACTTATTATCGTAATCGTAGTTAACACGTGTAAAGTAAGAAAGGTTTCTGCGGAAGTACTGGTAATAATAGCCGGTAACAGCATTGCTGTTAGTAGCCGTGTTATTGCCGGTTGCAGCAGTAAAGTCTGCAAACTCCCAACTGTTAAATGGTACATCCTGGCGTGTTGCACCGGCTGCATTACCGGTTGTTTTAGCCACTGAAACACCAAGTACAGTTTCAAAATTGTTTTTATCGCCTACTTTAAAATTGTAGTTACCAAATGTTTCCCAGGTATAATTGAAGTTGCTGGTTTTTTCGTGTGCAACACTGTTAAAACGACCTGCTACCTGCGATCCATCTGCATTCATCGAATTCTCTACATTCAACGGACCATAAAATACCAATGGACTAAAGCTCTTGGCATTCCCATCGTATTTGGTATAACCAAAACGTGTAGTTAACACCAGGTCTTTAATAACAGTATACTGTAACTCGCCTTTACCGTAAAGCTTGTTGCCGATATTTTTATTGTATGTATTATCGAGCTTGGTAAGCGGGTTAAAAATTTCTGATAATAAGAGGTTACTGAAACCGTATTTGCCCACCGTGTTTGGTACGGTGTTATATACAGGAACCGTAGGATCAAAGTTCAACGCACTGCCCAACACGCTGTTGAACGAGTTTTCCTGTACGCCTTTCGAATCGAGCAGTACAGCTGTTGTATTAAGAATGAACTTTAATTTGTTGGTAAGATTAAAACTTAAGTTAGCGGTAAGGTTACCACGGTTGAAACGTGATTTATCGTTACCACCTACAATACCGCCCTGATTTAAGAAACCAGCAGAAAGGAAGTACGACATTTTATCGCTTCCGCCACGTGCTGCCAGCGTATGGGTTTGAAATGTGGCATTCTTAAACACTTCGTTTTGCCAATTTGTACCCATACCAACGGTACTCAGGTTAGGGAAGATAACGTTGCCCCCGGCTGTTACACTGCCTTCATTTATCATAGCAGCATATTCGGTTGCGTTTAAAACACCAATTGTATTCATTACCTGCTGTACACCATAGTTGGTGCTGAAAGTAATATCAGCCTTTTGGTTTTTGCGGCCCGATTTGGTGGTTACCACAATTACACCGTTTCCACCTTTTACACCGTAGATTGCAGTTGTTGCTGCATCTTTTAATACGTTTACAGATTCGATATCTGCTGCGTTGATAGAATTAAAATCGGTGAGCGTTTGAGGCACACCATCAATAATTACAATCGGATCGGTACCGGAAAAAGAGGGAATACCACGAATGAGCACGGTTGGTTTTGAACCGGGCGAACCGCTTTGAATAACATTTACACCCGAAGCCCGGCCCTGCAGTACCTCTTCGGTACGTACCGGTTTCAGTTTGTCGATGTCGGCGGCCTTAATAGTAGCAATGGCACCGGAAACTTTCGTCACCTTTTGTGTACCATAACCAACTACAATAACCTCACCGAGGTTAGTGGCAGCACTTTCTTCCAGCAAAATAGCAGCAACACCCGAGCCGGTAACAGTATAGCGGTAGTCCGCCATGCCTGTATAAGAAATGAGCAGAACTGCACCTCTTGCGGCTGAAATGGTGAAAAGACCCTGCGCATCGGTGAGGGTTGATGTGGAAGTACCTTCCACTTGCACGGTTGCACCCGATAGGGCTTCACCTGTTGCTTTGTTTTTTACGCTTCCGGAAACAGATAAACTCTGTGCGAAAGACTGCTGCAGAAAAGTGCCAAGGAAAAGAACAAGACACAGAATTGTGTACTTACATTTCATAAAGCAATCGTTTTAGTTAATAAAATAATCGAGGGGAATAACGAGTCTAAAATTATCCATACCCACTACAGCAGAGAAATAATACGCCCCAACATTACTACATCAATAAAATCAAAGTATTGATTATCAATTGTTTTATACTACATCATTACTACATCAATACTTTTTTATACTTTCATCTGCCATATCTCTTGCCATCCATGAAGAAAATTCTCCTATTGCTTTTACTGCCCCTGTTTACAACCGGGCAAAATACCATTGGACTGCCCGATGTAATTAATTATTCCCGGCAATCGTACAGCGCAGGGCTCCAGAATTGGGATATTAAACAAGACAAAAACGGGATTATCTACTTTGCCAACAACGAGGGACTATTAAGTTTCGATGGCCGTTACTGGAACCTTTACCCCCTGCCCAACCGTACCATTGTACGCTCGGTTGAGATAGGGAGCGACAACAGAATATATGTAGGCGGACAGGATGAGCTGGGATACTTTGCGCCTGCGGCCAACGGACGGCTGGTTTACCATCCGCTCAACCAGTTGCTGCCGGCCAAAGACAAATCCTTTGGTGATGTGTGGGATATTGTTTCGCTGAAAAAGGATGTTTTCTTTCGTACCAACAACCGCATTTTCAAGTTTACCAACGACGCTGTGGCAACATTCAAGGCCGTATCGGAATGGTCGTACCTGGGTATTTGTAACAATAAATTGTATGCACACGATTTTTCGGGCGGGCTGATGCAGTTTGAAAACAATGTAATGACACCTTTGGTGCTGACCGGCAGTTTTCCAAAAAACGATCCTGTTACGGCCATCCTTTCCGGGGCCGGCGGCAGCATCCTGGTTACCACCTTAAAAAACGGCATTTACAGTATTGCGGGCAGCAGCCTCAGCAAATTTGTTTCGCCCAACAACAGCTTGTTCCAAAACGAACGTATTTATGCGGCTACCCGTATTAATAAAGATTGGATTGCGCTTGCAACAAACAACAGCGGTATTTATATCATTGATGCAGCTGGCAACATCATCCAGAGTTTTGCCAAAACAGAAGGCTTGCAAAACAATAATGTGCTGAGTATTTTCCTCGATAACCAAAGTAATTTATGGCTGGGGCTCGATAACGGAATCGATTTTATTGCTTACAACAGTGCCATTAAACATCTTACCCCTTTTAACCAGGACGGATCGGGCTATACAGCACATATTTATAATAACCGCTTATATACCGGAACTTCCAATGGATTGTACAGTGTTAACCTGCAGCAAATGCAGGACCTCAGTTTCAGTAAAGGAAATTTCACAGCTGTAAATAATACCAAAGGGCAAACATGGCATCTAACCGAAATCAATAACCAACTGTTATTGGGCCATCACGAGGGAGCATTTATAATAAAAGACAATACTGCTGTTCCTTTTTCAAACACGCCGGGTTTCTGGAACTTTATTCCCCTATCAACTACTTTTCCTACACAAAAAATTGTTTCGGGCACCTACCGTAACCTGCAGTTTTTCGATTATAAAAATGGACAGTTTATACCTGCCGGCATCGTGAATGACTTTGTGGAATCGAGCCGGTTTGTAACAATAGACGAGAACGATCATATTTGGGTATCGCATCCATACCACGGTGTATATGAAATTACACCTGCAGCAAACGGTTTTACCAATAATATCTATACCGATAAAAATGGTTTGCCCTCCATCCTCAATAATCACGTATACAAAGTAAAAAATGAAGTAGTGGTTGCAACCGAAAAAGGTGTGTACAGTTTCAACCGCAACAAAAAACAATTTGAACCTTCGGCCTTTTATAAAAAAATTCTGGGTGATCAGAGTATCCGCTATTTAAAAGAAGATGCAACAGGTAATATCTGGTTCATGCATGAAAAAACATTAGGTGTAATTGATCTGTCGGGTAAGCAACCAACCATTATTTATTTACCGGAGTTGAATAATAAAATGCTGAGCGGATTTGAATTTTTGTACCCGGTAAATGAGTACAATATTTTCATGGGTGGTGAAAAAGGGTTTTACCACATCAACTACGAAAAATATAAACAACATGCATCGAACCTGCGTGTACAGGTGCGTACTGTACGCATCATCAGCAACCGTGACAGTTTGTTGTTTGGCGGTTATTTTAAAGATGTAAATGAACAGCAGCAACAGGATGAGGCTTCCGTTCCGAATGTGGCCAACAAATGGAAAACCATTCGCATTGAATTTTCATCGCCTTTGTTTGGCCTGCAGCCAAATCTTGAATACAGTTACCGGCTAAAAGGATTTGACAACAACTGGAGCGAATGGAATAAACGTACCGAAAAAGAATACACCAACTTACCTGCAGGTAAATACAGCTTTGAAGTAAAAGTGCGCAACAATCTTGGTAACGAGTCGGCCGTTGCGGTATATGCGTTTGATATGTTGCCGCCCTGGTACGAAACAACATGGGCTTACCTGTTATACCTTTTATTGTTTGCTGCCGGTATTTATACAGTATACAAGTGGCAAGTGAAAAAATTCGAAGAGCAGCAGACCAAACACGAGGAAGAACAAAAACGTTTGCAATACATACACGAACTGGAACGCAGTAAAACAGAAACAGAACTGATGGCATTGCGTAACGAAAAACTGGAAGTAGAAATTAATTTTAAAAACTCCGAACTGGCATCATCGGCCATGCACCTGGTGAAGAAGGGTGAGCTGCTAACCAAAATCAAAACAGAGCTATCGCATGTAATGAAGAGCATGGATAATCCGCAGGCAGTGAATGAACTGAAGAAGATGATTAAAACATTGAGCGAAGATGACCAGATGGACCAGGAATGGGAAAACTTTACCAAACACTTCGATAAAGTACACAGCGATTTTGTGGTTAGCCTGAAAGAAAAACATCCATCCATTACTGGTAACGAAATTAAACTCTGTGCGTACCTGCGCATGAATTTATCAACCAAAGAAATTGCGCAGCTGATGAATATATCGGTACGAGGTGTGGAGATCAGCCGTTACCGCTTGCGCAAAAAATTAGGTCTGGCATCAGAAGTAAGCCTGTTCGACTACCTTATTCAATTGCACAAGGAAGAATAAAAGAAGCTGTTTGTTTTTAAGATAAACAAGTATTTTCGGGCAACACTTAAAACCATACGGTTTTCTTCATGCCCGAACAGCATCAGATATTCGAGATTTTCAGCGATGAAAACGGATCCGGCGTAGCGTTTAAAAACAAAACGCTCAAACGCTCACTCATTAACTTTCTCGATAAAGAAGGCAATGCAACTATTATTGAACTGAGTCGTGAATTAAACATCAGCGTTCCGAAAACCACCGACCTTGTGAACGAATTAATCGAAGTTGGTTTACTGAAAGACTATGGCAAAGTAGATTCTACCGGCGGCAGGCGTGCCAGTATTTACGGACTCGAAGCCAATGCCTGCTACTTTATTGGTGTGGATGTAAAGCGATACTATGTAAATCTTGGTTTACTCAATTTCAAAAAGCAACTCATCAGCACAACCGAACAGGTACCGTACAAACTGGAAAATACCGAAGCATCGTTGCAACAGCTTGTACAGATCATTAAAAATTTCATCCGCACAATTCCTGTAGATGCAACAAAGCTGCTAAGCATCGGCATCAGTCTTTCAGGACGCATCAGCCACAGCACAGGTTACAATTATAACTACTTCCATTTTCAAAACGAACCATTACCAACCATTATTGAACGGGAAACAGGCATCCGTACCTGTGTAGAAAACGATTCGAAAGTAATGGCCTATGGCGAGTTCAACTGCGGCGAAGTAACAACTGAAAAAAATGTACTGTTCCTGAATATGGATTACGGTATCGGCCTCGGTATTTTAATTGATGGTAAACTGTATTATGGTAAATCGGGCTTTAGTGGTGAGTTTGGCCACACACCTTTTTTCGAAAATAATATTTTGTGTTACTGCGGTAAAAAAGGTTGTCTTGAAACAGAAGCATCCGGCGCATCCCTCATCCGCAAATTCAACGAACGTATTGCAGCCGGTGCAAAATCAACCATACAGACAAAAAATAAAAAAACAAACAACATCAGTTTGCTCAACATTATTGATGCAGCAAAAAAAGAAGATCCGCTTTGCATCGAACTGATGGCCGACATCGGCGATAAGATCGGCCGTGGGTTAGCGATCCTCATCAATGTATTTAACCCCGAGCTGCTGATACTTGGCGGCACACTCTCTGCAACCGGCGAACATTTACGCAAACCCATCAGCAATGCACTGGCACAATATTCAGTAAGCCTGGTTAACAGCGATACACAACTGAAACTGTCGAAGCTGGGCGAAAAAGCAGGTGTTATGGGCAGTTGTTTGCTGGCACGCAACCAGGTGCTGTCTATTCAAAGCTAAGAGCAGCAAGGGTTTTACGGCTACTGCTTCTGATCTCCATCACAGCCTTACCTGATTGTATTCATTTCACGTGCAGTAATTATTACACAAATTTGATTACTAGCAGCACATGTATGTTTGCCAATGTAAAACAGTTTCTCACCGAAACCGGAAGCCTGGGAAGATTCGGCTTTCATTTTTTTTCACAAGTGTTCCGGGCACGTTTTGAACTTTCGGAGTTTATACGGCAATGCTATATCATCGGCTACAAATCCTTTCCACTGGTTGGTCTTACCGGTTTTATTATGGGGTTGGTATTAACCATGCAGCTTCGCCCCGCATTACTCGATTATGGTGTTGCAACCGAACTGCCCGAAATGGTAGGTATTGCGATTGTGCGTGAAATTGGCCCTGTTATTACTGCACTCATTTTTGCCGGCAAAATCGGCAGCAGCATTGGTGCAGAGTTAGGCAGCATGCGTGTAACCGAACAAATCGATGCCATGGAGGTGAGTGGCACCAATCCTTACAAATTTTTAGTTGTTACAAGAGTGCTTGCTGCTACCATCATGTTGCCCTTACTGGTTATTACCGGCGATGCCATCTCGCTGTACGGATCATACATTGGTGTAAACATCAGAGGCACCACCAGCTTTCAGTTGTTTTTTAAAATGGTGTTTGATGGATTGGCTTTTAGCGATGTGCTGCCCGCTGTTATTAAATCGTTTTTCTTTGGTTTTGCAGTAGGCATGATTGGCTGCTACAAAGGCTTTTATGCACAGAAAGGAACCGAAGGTGTAGGACGTGCAGCAAATGCTGCTGTAGTTGTTAGTTCGGTAGCTGTATTTATTCTTGATCTGCTTGCTGTACAAATAACCGATTTGTTTGGACTTAACTAAACGCCATGACCAATGAACCCAACATACGCATCAACAGCAACGAAAATGCAGCTTCGGCAGTTATTCGCATTGCCCATTTATACAAATCGTTTGGCAGTAACGATGTATTGAAAGATTTTAATATGGAGTTGCTCAAAGGCGAAAACCTGGTTGTACTTGGCAAATCGGGTTCGGGCAAATCGGTATTAATCAAATGCATTATTGGTTTATTGGAACAGGATAGCGGAGAAGTTGATGTATTGGGAAACGATGTACAGCGTTTAGATGAAAAAGAGCTGGATGAATTACGTGCAAAAGTTGGTTTTCTTTTCCAGAGCAATGCACTGTACGACAGTATGACCGTTCGTGAAAATCTTGAGTTTCCATTAAGGAGACATTGGATTAAACTTACCAAAGAAGAAACTGATGCCAAAGTAAAAACTGTGTTGGAAAATGTCGGGCTTGCGCATACAATTGATATGATGCCTGCAGAGCTGTCGGGTGGTATGCGCAAACGCATTGCACTTGCACGCACACTTATTCTTGATCCGGAAATTATGTTATACGATGAGCCTACAACAGGTCTCGATCCGATTACTGCAAAAGAAATCAGTGAACTGATTGTGACAATGGGTGAAAAGTATAACACCTCTTCCATTATTATTTCGCACGACATGAACTGTATACGCATGACAGCCGACCGTATTGTAATGCTGATTGATGGGTACTGCTATGCACAGGGCACGTTTACCGAACTGGAACGAAACAACGATCCGCTTGTAAAACAATTTTTTGAACAATGGCAAAGCAAACTTTCAATAACATAAAACTGGGCCTGTTTATTCTTGCAGGCTTATTACTGCTGATTATTGGTTTATACCTTATTGGCAGAGACAGTAACCTGTTTAGCCGCAACTACACATTGCATGTGCAGTTTGCACATGTGCAGGGGCTTACACCCGGCAACAATGTACGGTACGCCGGCATACAGGTTGGTACGGTTAAAAAAATAAAACTTGTAAACGATACGCTGATTGATGTAAGCATGATTATTGAAAAACGGATGCAGCAATTTATTCGTGTAAATGATTTGGTAAGTATTTCAACCGATGGATTGATGGGCAACAAAATGCTGCAGATTACAGCAGCAAAAGATGGATCTGCCTTTGCTGCAGATGGCGACATGCTCAAAAGTAAAACAGTCCTCAACGTAGATGAAATGCTGGTTGTGCTCAATAAAAGCAATCAGAATATTGCCGTTATATCCGAAGAATTAAAAACAGCCGTTATCCGTTTAAACAACAGCGAAGCGCTTTGGAATATACTCAACAACAAACTGCTGCCCGAGCAACTGCTGGCTTCTGCTGCAAACATCCGTTCTGCTACTGCCAAAGCCAATGTACTTGCCGGCGATCTGCAAACAATTATTGCCGGTGTAAAAGAAGGCAAAGGAACAATGGGGCAACTGCTGAGTGATACGGCGATTGCTTACCATCTTACCGCTGCAATTGATAAAATAAAAACAGTAGGTGATCATGCCGACTCGTTAGCAAATGAACTGAACGCACTTACACGTTCCGTAAAGAGCGATGTAAACAACGGCAAGGGCACCATCCATGCTTTATTGAAAGATTCGCTATTGGTTCAAAAACTCAACAACAGCCTGCAGCATATAGAAAAAGGAACAGAAGGTTTTAACCAGAACATGGAAGCGCTGAAATCGAATTTCCTGTTCAGAGGCTATTTTAGAAAACTGGAGAAGAAGAAAAATAAATAAGTTGCTTACAATTGTTTTAACTAAACCACCCATTTCCCCTTCAGCTGCCAACTGAGTAATAAAACCATCAGAGCCAACAACAAATAAACAAACTGCAGCCAATGAAAGGTATTAATCAACAGCATCTGTACAACAATCCAGCCTGTTAATACTACGCCGGCAGCTATGGCCCAATTGTAACGCATCGGGTGTGCAAGTACATTTAATACAACGGCCACCAGGCTTGTACCTCCTACCACAACAGTAAGTATTATGCCCGGTATTGTAAACGAATGAAAAGCGGTGTCTTTGAGCAAAGCAGTAGATAAGCCCAGGAACGAACCATCGGGATAACAAAGCATAAACATGCCCGAAAGAACAGCGCTGATTGCAATAAAAGCGAGCAACAAAAAAAGAAGAAGTCGCATATCCGTACAGTTTAACCTTAAACAATCACAAGAATCATACAAAACAAGAGCAGCTGCAATTGAAATTTTATGAGATGTTGAATTCAACCGGCTGACATTCATCATAGGAAACCGTATATGCAACCCTTTAACTTACACTACCAAAAAACCAAAATTATGGTACAGGAAAATATAACTATCAGCACACTGCATCACCTCCTCGATTACGAAGCAGGAAAATTTATGAGTGCAGAACATCAGCTCAGTCGTGAACTGCAGCAATGGGTAAACACAGCCAGTTCTGTAAAGTTAAAAACCGTGCTGCAACGTTACCTGCATGATATTGAAATTCATCTGCAACAAATGGATGAATTTATTACCCAGGAGAGTCTGTTGGCGGTTAAACTCAACAGCCGTATTATGAAAGCCTATATTGATGACACCAATGAAACACTCTTAAGCTGTAGTGATGCAGAAGTAAAAGATGCCTGCCTGCTGGCCAGTGTTCAGCTCATTAATCATTATAAGATCAGTGCTTACGGAACAGCTGCGGCGTTTGCAAATGCATTGGATATGGAAAAAGCTGCCCAGTTTTTCCACCAGGCCGAAGTAAATGAAAAACAAATCGACGACCGGTTATCGCAGCTCGCTCTTTACGAAATCAACAGCCGGGCAAAAGCACCCATTACATTACCCTAAAACCAATACAATGAATTTCAGATTCAACAACGAAGTTGACATTCCGCTCCCGGATGCACTGTTAAAAGGCGAGTTAATAGTTCCGCTTTCTGCAGAAGCCATTATTATTTTTTCGCACGGAAGCGGCAGCAGCAGAAACAGTCCCCGTAACAGAATGGTAGCTTCGTATCTCCATCAGCACAATATCGGCACACTTCTTTTCGACTTACTTACGCCGGAAGAGGAGTTGCAATATCAAACCCGTTTTGATATTGGGCTGCTGACACAACGTTTATACAACGCTACAAGATGGCTGCAAAAGCAACCGACAGCACAAGGTTGCTCTTTCGGCTTTTTTGGCGCAAGTACAGGCGCAGCCTCAGCATTAAAAGCATCCATTCGCTTACCCGAAATTGAAGCTGTGGTTTGCAGAGGTGGCCGTCCGGATTTAGTACTGCAGGATTTGCCCCAGGTAAAAGCACCGGTGCTGTTTATTGTGGGCAGCTACGATACCGATGTGCTGGCCTTAAACCGCACAGCTTACAATAAACTCACCTGCAGACGCAGGCTGGATGTGGTTGAAAATGCATCGCACCTGTTTGAAGAAAATGGTAAAATGGAAATTGTAGAAAAGCTTGCAGCAAAATGGTTCGAACAACATTTGCTCATGGCCGATCATCATGTACATAAAGCAACGTTATGACCTACAGGAACAGAACAGACGCCGGCTTGAAATTAGCCTTTGAACTACGCCGCTTTGTTATTGACGAGTGCGTGGTTTGTGCTTTACCACGGGGCGGCGTACCTGTTGCGTTCGAAGTGGCCGCATCGCTGCATTTTCCGATGCAGCTGGTGCTGGCTAAAAAAATTGGCCACCCCGTTAACAAAGAGTATGCAATTGGTGCGGCCAGTTTAAACAGTTATTTCGTTTGGGCCGATGAAGATGTAAGTGATGAGTATGTAAAGGCTGAAGTTGAACGTATACAAACACGCCTGCAGCAAATGCAACAGGAGTTTAGTGGAGGTCATTCAACCTTTGCACTGAAAGGGAAAACATTGCTTGTAGTTGATGATGGCATTGCTACAGGCAATACCATATTGGCAACGATTCAGCTTTTACGTAAAGAAGAACCGTTAAAGATTGTAGTAGCTGTTCCGGTAGCTTCCTCGCAGGCGTACCGTCAACTGCAAAAGGATGCAGATGAAGTTGTTTGCTTGCACATAGCCGAACAGTTTACCGGTGTAGGTGCATTTTATGACGATTTCAGCCAGGTAACTGATGAAGAGGTGATACACTATCTGGATGAAATGGAAAAAACATACCGGCATTCCATTTTGCCCGAAACAAGTGTTTGATGTAATCCGTCCGTTGAAAAATGAAAAACACATTCGTTCATTGCTCACCAGTAAAAACAACGGTATGGAACACTATAGTCCAAAAAGCGATGTACATGAGTGCTACCCCGGCGAATACAAATTGCTCCCCGAGTTAGAGCAACTTGCACTTGAATTACAAAAACACAGAGAAGGAATTGTAATACAGCCACTCATTAATGTAAAAGAAAATGCAACAGCTATGGTGATTGATGCAGCAGTACCCGGCGCAAGGCGGGAGCATTTTTTAATAGAAGCTGATCATCATGTTTTATCCATTGCATTATTAATGAATTGTGCAACAGAGGATGAAGCGGAAGATCGCTTTCAGCTGCACGAGTTTAACTATGCCTGCTTTAACAGGCAAATTGCATTACCGCCGAATGTAAATCCCGAACTGGCCGTTGGCAGCTATCACGATGGGATGCTCCATCTTTACTTACCTAAGGAAAACAATACTGTTACTGTACAAAAGCATCGTATTGTTTTATATTAAAGCAAGCGCACACCAAACAAATTGCTGATAAAAATTTAAAAAGCAATTGTATGAAAACGATTCAAAAAATCGGCTGGTGGTTGCTGGCATTGATGTTTGTAACAGCCTGCACTACAACAAAAATTACCAGCAGCTGGAAGGCTGCCAATGTACAACCCAAACACTACAGCAAAATACTGGTGCTGGGGTTAATTAAAGACAGCGACCGCAGCCTGCAGGAAAAAATGGAAGCACATTTGGTGGATGATTTGAAAAGCAAAGGCTACAACGCTGTGGGCAGTTTGCAGGAGTTTGGCCCGAAAGCATTCAGCAATGTAACCGAAGCAGAAGCGCTTGCAAGACTAAAGCAAAGCAATATTGATGCAGTGGTAACCATTGTGCTACTCGACAAACAAAAAGAACGCAACTATGTGCCCGGCCGCATGTATTACTCACCTTATGTGATGTACTATAACCGTTTCTGGCCTTATTACGGCACATTGAACTATCGTATTTACGAACCCGGCTATTATGTAACCGATACAAGGTATTTCTGGGAAAGCAATGTGTACGAAGTAAGCACACAATCCTTATTGTACTCGGTACAAACAAAATCGTTCGATCCTGCAAATTCCGAAAGCCTGGGACATGAATACGGCAGATTGATTATTAAGGCAATCATAGATAATGCTGTACTGGTTTTATAAAAGCGGTTGAGATGAAATAAAAAGGCAGGTTTACATAAACCTGCCTTTTGTTTAAGCATCGGTCAACGTCGAGATCAATCAATAATAATTCACGAGTACAATGTGCTCATAGGCATCCAGCACTCCTTCATCTACAAACTCCACATCACCTCCATACTCCAGTATTTTTTCCATTACATCATCCACTGCATCCTTGATGTACGAAAAACGATTGTACAATCCTTCTGTACCTTCAATATGCTCTGCAGTATCACTGTGCTGTGCAGGATACATGTAGTTTTTTTCTACAATCAGCAACTGACCTTTCTTACGGATAGCATCGTGCCAAACAGCTTTAATACCCACCGCCAGTTTCTTTTTATTGGCAGCTTCTTCAATACGGTTCAGCAGGTCTTTTACTTTTACTTTTTTCCAATCGCTGATTACAGGATCAATCACCTTCTTTAATTCAACCATGGAAGCCTCTTCGTAATTACCATGCAATACATTTACAATGGCTTTCTGGTGTTTGGTCAGTTGTTTAAACCGGCCAAGTATACGATCGGTACCTAACACAAACAATGGTAATGGATACGCATTCAATACCACATCCAACGACTGATCTGCATGACGCAAGAATTTTTCCATCATCACTTCTTTCCTGTCCGATACATCCGAGAAATTGGTAACCCTTTCTGCAATATCATTTTCGTAAGCTTCCACCTGTTCCGGCCTATCGGCTACAATACGCACCAAGTCGCCGCCATTCCCCAGGTACATCCGCATTTCTTTTCCGCTCAGTAACAGCAGCAGGTATTTATGCAGTTGCTTTTTACTGTAGATGAGATCCCGTATTTCAAACGACTCATCAACAATAATCCGTTCTTCTACCGGCACATCGAGATAAAGCAATTTTTGAAAAACCGGCGATACAAAAATGGCGATGCTTTTTTTATATGTATTGTAATCAACCTTATCAATCATTTGCTGCAGTTTTTGCATCACCAAATCCGACAGTTCAGGCGGGTAATCGGCCTGCAACGCATCCTGTACTTTTTTAGCAGCATGCTTAAGACTGTATTGCAGTTCGGCTTTTAACCCCATCTTGGGTTCAAACGGAAGGATGATAGAAACGGCAGGTCTGTAGTGGAGCGCTTCTAATACTTCTCTTATTTCGGGAGCAATTGTTGTATTCATAACGCTGTATTTAAGAGAGGTAAGCTACTTGCAATTATTTGCAATAAAAATGATTGCCATCACAGATTTCTTTGATTCAACTCATCGCAAACAGCCTGAGTTCTGAAGTTCCTTTGTTGAAGAATGAAACATCCTGCACATAACCTGCAACTCGCCGCCATCTTTCACAGCATGGCCGATTGCTATAACTACCTCGGTAAGGAAGAGCGGTTTCGTGCCATTGCCTACGAAAACGCTGCCAAAATGCTCTACAACATGCCCGAAGATGTAGCGGTATACAACAGCATTGCAAAACTCGATGAGCTGCAGGGCGTAGGCGAAAGCATTGCAAAAAAAATACTGGAGTTTCTTGCAACAGGAAAGATCAAAACATTTGAGCAGTTGAAAAAACAGGTACCGTACGACTTGCTGGAACTGATGCAGCATAACGGGCTGGGACCTGCAACCATACGAACCCTGCACCATCAATTGCATATCAACACAAAAGAAGAACTGGCGCAGGCCATCCTGCAACACAAACTGAAACTTGTAAAAGGATTTGGCGAACGCCGCATGAACAACCTGGCACAGGCATTAAAACTGCAGAAAACCACCGGCAACCGTTTGACGTATAAAACAGCTGCAACAATTGCAACCGAACTAACTGCACAACTAGCAAAACTAAAGGGCATTCAACGAATTGAAATTGCAGGCAGCCTGCGCAGAGAAAAAGAAACAATTGGCGATCTTGATTTGCTTATTACCTGTAACCGGGCAAACAGAAAAAGTTTGCAAAAACAAATTACCGCTTTGCCTGTTGTTGAAAAAGTAATAGCTGCAGGTGCAACCAAAGTAAGTATGCTCTTAAAGCAACCGCAAATACAGGTTGATATACGAATTGTTGAAGAACATGAGTTAGGTGCTGCCCTGCTCTACTTTACCGGCTCTAAAGAGCATGTTGTTCAATTACGCAATATTGCAAAAAGCAAAGGCTGGAAGCTGAACGAATACGGATTGTTCAATAAACAGGGGAAATGGCTGGCCGGGCAAACAGAAGAAGAATTGTATACGGCACTCGGCTTTACTTACATTCAACCACAAGAGCGATTGGGTAAAGATGAACTAACCCGTGCAAAGCTTATAACACAACACGGAGAACAATAGCGGCAGTAAATAATAACTGCCTGCAGTGTGAGGAACTTTGTATTTTGCAAACGATACGTTTAGCACATTTTTTATGCAACAGTTATTTCAATACTTCAAACAGTTCAGTCCGCTTTCGGCAGAAGCACAAGAAGCTATTGAAGCCATCTGCAGCATTCTGCATATTGCAAAAAATAAAGATCTGCAACCCATTGGCCATAGTTGCAAAACCATTTACTTCATCAACAAAGGCATTGCCCGCATTTATTATTTTAAAGACGGGATTGATGTAACCGAAAGTTTTGCCTTTGAAAACAATATTCTGGTACGGGTAGAAAGTTTATTTACCGGTAAGCCCAGCAGAAAAGCCATACAAATACTGGAAGATGCAGAGCTGGTAGCCATTGATGCTGTTGCACTGTTTAAACTATACGATCGCTTTCCGGAAATTGAACGGCTATTCCGCAAAATTTTTGAAGCCAGCCATGTTGATACTGTTACACGTATTGAAAGTATTCAGTTCCATACCGCCGAGGAACGCTATAAAGCCTTATTAACAGAAGCGCCCGATGTAATTAAACGGGTGCCGCTTAAACACATTGCATCGTACCTGGGTATTACTCAAACAAGCCTCAGCCGCATTCGGGCACTGAAGTAATTATTTGCCATATGTAAAAGAATTTGCGCTTTTGCAAAAAGACCTTTGCAGCAGAAAATGTTCCAGCACATTTTTCAAATGCACATGAAGGAAATTCAATTAGGCTTAAAGGAAAACCGTCAACAGTTTATACTACTGGTAATCATCAACGCTTTTGTTGGCGGCATGGTAGGTCTTGAGCGATCGATTCTTCCGCAAATTGCCGAAAAAGAATTTGCATTGGCTGCAAAAACCGCCATCCTTTCGTTCATTGTTGTTTTTGGTATTGTGAAAGCCATCACCAATTATTACACCGGTGCGTTGGCCAATAAGTTCGGCAGAAGAAAACTCTTGATCGTCGGCTGGATTATTGGTTTACCCATTCCTTTCATCTTAATGTTTGCTCCCTCGTGGAGCTGGATTATTGCAGCCAACATTTTACTGGGCATCAACCAGGGTTTAACCTGGAGCAGTACAGTGGTGATGAAGATTGACCTTGTGGGCGAAAAGCAACGTGGTTTTGCCATGGGGCTGAATGAATTTGCAGGATACATTGCTGTGGCACTTGTTGCTTTTCTTACCGGTTGGATTGCCGGCAACTACGGCATCAGACCTTACCCATTTTATACTGGAATTGTGTTGATTGTACTTGGCTTACTCGGCAGCATCTTTCTAATTAAGGATACCAAACAACATGTAGCTGTTGAAACAGCCAGCAACAATCTTCCCCGCCTGCAACATATTTTTTGGGATACAACCTGGAAAAACAAAAACCTGGGTTCGGTAACGCAAGCCGGCCTCATCAATAATTTAAACGATGGTATGGCCTGGGGCATTTTTCCACTGCTGCTGGCAACAAAAGGATTTTCCATTGCAGAAATTGGTATTGTAACAGCAGTATACCCGGCCGTTTGGGGTTTGGGACAATTGTTTACCGGTGCAATGGCCGATCGCTTTTGCAAAAAAAATATGTTGTACAGTGGCATGCTTTTACAGGCTGTTGCATTGATTGCTTTGTTATGGGCACAAAGTATGTTGCATTTCATTTTACTATCATCGCTGTTGGGTTGGGGTACTGCAATGGTTTATCCTACTTTTCTGGCAACCATTGCCGAAAACACACATCCGCAAGACAGGGCAAAAAGCATTGGTATTTTTCGATTATGGAGAGATTTGGGTTATGCAATTGGTGCAATCCTCACCGGTATTATTGCCGATCTTATCAGCATTAACGCAGCTATTCTTTTTATTGGCGTATTAACCATGGCCTCTGCCATAATTATCCGCTATCGTATGAAATGTACAACCGGCATCAAATTAAAACAGTGGTTCGCTTCTTTACGTAAAAAACAAAAAACTGCGTTTGTACACAAACCAACTTTGTATAGCAGCCATTGAGTCCTGTAACAGAACTACCCCGCAGCTGTTCAAATACTTTGTCCGAATGTGAGCAGGTTATTATCCGGATCGAGCAGAGCAAACTCCATTTGCCCCCAGGGTTTTACCTGTAAATGTCCGGCCGGGTGAATCGCTACCTGATGATCTAATAACGATTGATACAAACCGACAATATTGTTTGTACGGATATAGACCTGCCCGTAATTTTCGTTGGGATCAAGTGTTTTATGCGCAAAGAAATGCAACTCCACAGCATCTTTTTCCAGCATTAAGTAGCCATCGTAATCAGCACTTCCAATTTCAGTAAAACCCAGTTTTTGCACGTAATAGTTTTTCGTTTCTTCTTTATTCCGCATGGGCAATTTGGGATGAACCTGTGTAAGCATACTGTGTTTCTTTACGTAAATGTAACCCGGTTTGCTTGTTCTTAAAACGGAAACATCCTGCGGAGGTTAAGGCACGGTTTGTGTACGATATTGAATAGTTATCGCACTGTCATCAAGCAGCTTTCCAATAACCGGCACTTGTACGGCAGCGCCCTTTAACCCGGCCTATATGTTCGAAAAAAAACTAAAGTGACGCCAATCAGTAGCCCTGCTGTTGTGTATCATTCATTACAGGGCACAGAAACCTCAATTTTATCAAACTAAATCATTCGTTATGAAAAAGATTCTGCTGGCTTTCGACGGAACTCATTTTTCTAACGGTGCGTTCGAATTTGCCCGCTGGTTAAATGAACTGGAACCTGTTTTGGTAACCGGTGCGTTTTTACCACAAGCACAGGCAGCGAATATGTGGAGTTATGCCGATGGCATGAGCGGTCCGATGTTTGTTCCCCTTGTGGAAGAGCGTGATACCGAGGTCATGAAGGAAAACATCCTCAAATTCGAGACCCTATGTCAAAAGCACAATATGGAGTACCGTGTGCACGAAGACACGTATGATTTTGCGCTACCCGAATTAAAAGCAGAAACACGGTTTGCAGATGTGTTGATTATTGGCAGCGAAGTGTTTTATGAAAACCTGGGCACCAAACTCAACGATTACCTGCACGATATACTGCACAGATCAGAATGTCCGGTAGTGGTGGTTCCGGAAAACTATGCGTTTCCAAAAACCAATGTTCTTTGTTACGATGGCAGCGATTCCAGTGTATATGCAATTAAGCAGTTTGCTTACCTGTTCCCCGAACTGGCGAAGAAACCCACACTGCTGGTATACATACACAGAGATGGCACAACCGATTTTCCGCAGCAGGTGAATATTGAAGAACTCACTGCACGGCATTTCAGTGATCTGACAATGACAAAGCTGGATATGAGTGCTGACAAATACTTCAGCGTTTGGATGAACAACCGGGAAGCAGCATTACTTGTTGCAGGTAGCTTTGGCCGCTCTGCCCTTTCTGAACTTGTGAAGAAGAGTATGATAAAAGATGTGATTACTGAACACAAGCTCCCTGTATTTATTGCACACAGATAACACAGATAGATAGCAATTTGGTTGGTGATTGTACGGGGCCGATGTCAATCGGCCCCTCTTTTTTTATGCTTACGATCAGTTTTTGCCACAACCTGAATCAGTTTCGTTTGTGACAAACTTCACATAGCCGGGAGTTTCTGCTCTATAGATTTACTGAAATAAAAAACAGAAGTATATGAAAAAGAACATGGGTAATACCGACAGAATTATTCGCCTGATCATTGCAGGTGTATTGGCTTTCCTTTGGTTCCAGAATATTATTACCGGCACATGGGGTATTGTTGCACTTGTTGTTGCTGCTGTATTTGTATTAACCAGCCTGGTAAGTTTTTGTCCGCTGTATACGCTCTTTGGTATTAACAGCTGCGGTACAAAAGCAAAATAGCCTCCTTTTCTTCCACCATTTGTAACCGTAGTTTCCTGTAATTTCACGGGGTAAAATTTCTATGGATTCAATTACACACATTGCATTGGGTGCATGTATTGGCGAAGCTTTTTTCGAAAAAGGTTTTGGCAAAAAAGCAATGCTATGGGGTGCGCTGGCGCAAAGTATTCCCGATATTGATTTTGTGGCTTCCTTCTGGATGAGTACAGCAGATGATTTACTGGCACACCGTGGCTTTACGCATTCACTTTTATTTGCAGTGCTGATTGTGCCTGTAATGGCGATGGCTGCAGAAAAAATTCATCGTCCGCACAACATTAGCTTTAAAAAGTGGATGTTATTTTTTGCAGCGGAAGTATTAATGCACCTGTTCCTCGATGGATTTAATAATTACGGTGTAGGCTGGCTGGTGCCCTTCAGCGATGTACGTTTTTCGTTCAACACATTGTATGTGGCCGATCCGTTCTTTTCAATCTGGCCCGGTATTGCGTTTATCATCCTGTTTCTTATACACAGTCATCATCGTTTACGTTCACTGCTCTGGAAAATCGGTGTGTTTGTTCCGTTCATTTATCTTGCGTACTGCGTTACCAACAAACTAAGTATTGACAAAGAAGTAAGACAGCAGTTTGCAGAACAGAACATTCCGCATCAACGTTACTTCACTACCCCATCGCCGCTGAACAATTGGCTGTGGTATGTAGTAAGTGGTGATGACAACGGATACTATGTTGGTTTTCGTTCGGTGTTCGACCGTAATCCAAAAATTGATTTTACGTTCTTTCCCCGTAACGATTCGTTATTAAAACCGGTGGCCGATCATGAAGATCTGCAGCAACTCATTCGCTTCTCACAACAGTTTTATACAGTTGAAAAATGGAACGATACATTGGTGTTTAACGATCTCCGCTTCGGACAAATTCTCGGCTGGCGTAATCCGAAAGAGAAATTTGTCTTCCATTATTTTTTACAACATCCCGATGACAACGAACTGATTGTACAACGTGGTCGTTTTACCGGATGGAACAAAGAAGAAGTGCTTTACTTGTTGAACAGAATAAGAGGGAATTGAGGTAACTGTTTCTGGTTTCTGGTTTATTGTTTCTGGTTATGGGTACAGCGTGCAGCTTGAAGCAAGCAGCGTGATACAGTCGTCTGTCGACTATCGTCCATCGAGCATCCTCAGCTTCGCTGCCGGAAATAAAATGTAAACAGGAAAAAAATCAGTCTTATCATTTCGTAGCAAAGCCGTTGCCAGATGCGTTTGATGAGGGTGTTGTGTTTTTCAAATTCTTTTTCAGTAATCTGCACACAATCGTTTTTGATGATTTCTTCCAATGCCTGTTCGGCCTGTGCAGCAAAACCAGCATGCTGTACATCCAGATTCAGTTCTATACTTGCATAGGCGCTGATGTTATTGATGTTGTACGAACCAATGGTGACAAACTTTCCATCGTAGGTACTCAGCTTACCATGCAATACATTGGGCTGGTATTCGTACAACTGAATATTGTTGCGAAACATCCAGCGGTAGAGATAACGTTCGGCATGTTTGGCCATGGATATATCGCTGGTACCGGCCGTAATTACTTTTATCACAACACCACGTTTTGCCGCATGTGCCAGGTTACGGCGAAATGGTGCTCCGGGTAAAAAATAACTCGACATCATGGTTATGTGCGAGTTCGCCTTCCGGAACATTTCAAGATAACTTCGGCTTATTTGATTTTTGCGCCTTACCCAATCGTTGCGGCGTACACGCACCAAACATTCATCGCCATGTAAATGCAATTGTGCTTCGTACATCAACTGCTGTTTCTTTTTTTTGCCCCAGCCTGCTTTATTCCATACTTCCGCACAAAGATTAAACAGCTCGGCACTTACCTCACCTTTTGCATACACCGCCCAATCGAGCCATGCTTTTTGCCCGGGCATATCGTTATACCTGTTCGAAATATTTACACCGGCCACCATGCTGTGCAGTGCATCTACCACCAGTAATTTATGATGCAGCCTGCGCCCTACATAAAAATGCCGGCTTCGAAAAACCGGTTCAAACCAGCGAAACAAAATGCCGCTTTCTTTCAGTTGCAGTATAAATTCTTCCGGCAAATGCTGCGATGCATATCCATCGAGCAATAAATAAACCTGTACACCACGTTTTGCAGCACGCATCAATGCATCGGCTACAAGTGTACCGGTTTCATCTGCATCAAAAATATAGGTTTGCAAATGCACACTGTGTGTTGCTTCATTTACCAAACGAATTAACACATCGAAATAATCACGACCGCCACGGATTAACTGCACCTCGTTATGGGTACTGTAGGCTGAAGAAACAGGAAATAGTTTACCACCTGACATGCAGCCAATTTACAGATTATCTTTTTTCGAACCTGCCTGTTTTTTCATCAATAACAATACGATACAAAACCGGTTTAATGCGGGTTGCATCTTCCAACTCATGTTCTACTTCATGTTGTTCGCCATGTATGGTTGCGCTTGTCATTAACGGAAACACACGGTTATACAATACTAAACGGGCTTTGTCGGCCGCTTCATTTTTCAATTCCTCAAAGCGTCCCCTTACAACCACACTTTGCCAGTTGGCCATATCCATCATTACATCAACTTCAAAACACACATTCGGATTTTTGCGCAATAACGACAGCTTCATGCCTTCGTTTGTTTGTCCGTAAATACAGGTACCATCAAACGCATAGGTAACCGGCACAAGATACGGTTGTACCGAATCGGTACAGGCCAGCCGGCCAACAACCTGGCTCGCCAGCAAATTATTTATTTGCAAATCATTTAACTGTCCCAGCATGGCAATCGATATTAAAGGGTGAGGAATGATTAATGCTATAAATCTACTGGTACTATGTACGTATGCTGCTGATGAACATCAATGCATGCATTGACTGTTCTCATAGAAAAACAACTGTAAAGAAATTAGCTTTAAAACATGAACAATTTCGAATCACATATATACGGTAGCAAACCGGTGGTTGTTGATTTTTTTGCGGAGTGGTGTGGACCCTGCAAGTTAATGGCTCCCGTACTGCAGCAGGTGAAAGATACTGCAGGCGACCGTATAACTGTTTTGAAAATGGATATCGATAAGAATCCCGGTTTTACTCATCGCTATGGCGTACAGGCAGTACCAACACTCATGATCTTTAAAGACGGACAAATCATCTGGCGTAAGAGTGGCGTGGTACCTGCACACGAAATATTACAATACCTCAATACAGTGATGAGCTGAATTGCTTTCAGAACAGCTGGTTATCGCCGGGCTTTGGCCCGGCTTTTTTGTAACTGCTTTTTGCTTACCTTAATTGCACATGATGTCAACCTTCGATTTTTGGAAAGTACTGGCAGGCGTTGCCATTTTTATGTTGGGGATGATGATGCTGGAAGAAGCATTGCAGCAACTCGCCGGCCGTCCGTTTAAATTATTTCTGCGCAAACACACAACTCATAAATTAAAAGCCATTGGTGCAGGTGCAGTGGTTACGGCCCTGTTGCAAAGCAGCAGCATTGTAAACCTCATGTTGCTGGCATTTGTTGGCAGCGGCATTATACAAATGGAAAATGGTTTAGCCATGATGCTGGGCAGCAACATTGGTACAACTTTTACCAGCTGGATTGTTGCAACTGTTGGCTTTGAATTTAACCTGGAAAACCTGGCCCTGCCCGCCACCGGTATTGCAGGCATTGCCATGATGTTATTAAACAAGCACAGCAAATGGTTCCAGCTAAGCAAATTTTTCCTCGGCTTTAGTTTTTTATTTGTGGGATTGAACTTTATGAAAACGGGTGTGGAAGCAGTGGTGCAGCAAACCGACCTCAGCCGGTTCAACGATTACTCTGTTATATTATTTCTGCTCATTGGTGTTTTAATAACTGCATTGATACAGGCCAGCTCTGCCACCATTGCCCTGGTACTTGCAGCACTGCATGTACATGCCATAGAACTGCAACCGGCCATGGCCATTGTGCTGGGCGCCGAAATAGGAACAACGATCAAACTTTTTATTGCATCAGCAAAAGGTATTGCTGCTAAAAAACGTGTAGCATTGGGTAATTTTTTAATGAATGTAATTATTTCGTTGCTGCTCATTTTTCTACTGGCACCAATCGACAACCTCATTACCAAACAAATGGGTATTACCAACAATGTACTGGCGTTGGTGGTGTTTCAAACATTCGTAAACCTGGTAAGCATCGTATTGTTTTATCCGTTTCTGCAACCCTTTGGTAAATTCTTATCTGCACGGTTTACACAGAATAGCGATGAAACATTGTTCATTCACAAAATAAAACCGGGCGAAAACGAACTGGCAGTACAAGCCTTGCAAAAAGAAGCAGCTTACTTTCTGCAACTGGTGATCGATTTTTCGAAACGTGTATTTGAACTGAATCATCTCAACAACGGGCAAACAGCAGTGTTCCTTAAAAAACCGGCCGAAGAACAATACGAGTTTATTAAACACCTGCATGGCGATATGCTGGCTTTCTATGTAAAACAACAGTCTGCACAATTACAACCCGAAGAAGCCTTGCATCTGCAACGCCTCATTTCATCGGTACGCAATGGTATGTATGCAGCAAAAAGTATGAAAGATGCTTCGTTTGATGCGGTTTTACTCCGTAACTCTTCGAACGATAAAAAGTTTACACACTACAAAGAAAGCCGGGAGGAAACCAGCCGGTTACTCACCGGTGTAAACAATCTATTGCTGCAACAAAAAACAGCACAAACAGCAGGAGTACTTATTCAACTGTACAAACAAATCATTCAACAGTATACACACGAACTGCAGGAGTTGTACCGCCAAAGCAGTATTGAACATTTAAACGAAACGGAAATATCCACCATCATCAATTACAACCGGGAGTTATACACCGCTTACAAATCGTTGCTGCTGGCTATAAAAGATCTGCTACTGAACGAGCAGGAAGCCGCACAGTTTGATGAGTTGCCCGGCTTTATCCGTTAGCTATGAGCAGCATCAAAAACGCTGCTGACACCTGTCATTCATACGCAACAGGGTACCAACTAACTTTATTGTTCCGTTAATGATATTGCCATGCTTGGTATACTCAGTAAAGCAGAAATCGAAGAGTTGTTGTACAGCAACAATCTCGGTCGTATTGGTTGCAGCTACAATGGAAAAACCTATGTAGTGCCTGTTAATTATGTGTACGATGGGCGCAGCATTATTGCACACTCCACAGAAGGGCTCAAGATCCAGATTATGCGCAAGAATCCATCGGTTTGTTTTGAAGTAGACCATGTGGAGAACAATAAAAACTGGCAGAGCGTTATTACCCAAGGCACCTACATGGAAATTACGGGAGAGCGTGAGCGGTATGATGCCATGAAACTGTTTGTAGACCGGATGTTGAAATTAAAAATCAGCACAACCGCTCACCCACCCGAAATAGCACCCGATCGTTTACGCAACAGCACATCGGCCAGGCCGGTGATCTATCGCATTCTTTTGTTAGAAAAAACAGGCCGCTACGAAAAAGAGTAGCAGCTCTCATTGGAATGAATGATGAGCATCATTGCAATTGGCTTTTTCATATGCTACCTTAGAACCGATATAACAGATTATTCACCTGTAAATATTTTTTATGAACACAATTGGTAAAATCGCCATCGCTGCAGCAGCAGGTGTTGTTGCAGGTGCAGTTGCAGGTATTTTGTTAGCACCCGATAAAGGTGAAAACACACGCAAAAAAATTATGGACAGCGGCAAAAAACTAACCGACACTGTTAAAGGCAAATTCGACGGACTGAAAGTAAACGTTCGTGGTAAAGCCGAAGCAATGAAAGAAGAAATGGGTGAACTGGTATAACACAAACTGTTCATGATGCAAGAAACATTTGCCAAAGCAGAAGAACTGGCCGAACATGTAAAGGAATACATCCATAACCGTATGGATGCGGTGAAACTTGATACTGCTGAAAAAACATCCAAAGTAGCAGCACTTGTTATTGCTGCGGTAACCGTTGCAGTATTTATTTTCAGTTTTTTATTTTTTGCCAGCGTTGCTTTGGCATTTGTTTTTTCGAGAGCTACCGGTTCGCTTGCATGGGGCTTTTTAATTGTAGGTGGCATTTACCTGTTGCTGGGCATTATTATCTGGCTATTGAAAGACCGCATTATTCAACTGCCGATTATGAACGCCTTGCTGCAGCAGCTTTTCCGTGACGAAGATGAAGACGACGATGAAGAAAATTAAAAACATAAAACAACTCAAAGCCCGCCGCAAACAACTGGAGCAGCGGAAAGCAGAACTGGAAAAAGCGATCCGTTACGACTGGCTGGATGTGAAAGACAGTATTCGTCCTAAGAATGTAGCCGGACAGATGTTTGCAAGTATGTTCGATAAAGAAAAAGCAAACGGCGTATCGTCGCTGGCCGAAACCTTATCGCAACTGGCAGCAGTGCTAACAAAAATCGGCGTAGAAAAAGCCGAAGAAAAAGTAGCCGAATGGATGCATAAAAAGAAATAAACCCCGACTAACCCTGTATGCAATTGCAAGTAGCCGCCCCCAACCGGGTGGCTATTTGATTTTTCTAATAGCTGTAAATAAGATTTCGGATTGATTTTTTAATAACAGAAGTCAATTGTTAAAATCACTTTCAGTAACCACATTTTTCTCTGACCTGAATCACGGTAATCGTTGATGTGCATTCTTGAAATAAACCTTGCTGTAACCGTATCTTCAAACCGTTCAAACAATTACTCACACATAAACCAAGGAGGTGTATATGTCAACAAGAGCTATTGCAAAACCTGGCATGTTACCAACAATGTTCGATGATTTTTTTAAACCCTGGAATGAATGGTTCGACAACAGCAGTTCTTTCCTCGGCCGCACTATGACAATGCCTGCCGTAAACATTGTTGAGAACAAAGAGGACTACATGGTATCTCTTGCTGTACCCGGAATGAAAAAAGATGATTTCAATATTGATGTTGAAGGCAACATGCTCACCATCAGCAGTGAAAAAGAAGAAAGCAAAGAAGAAAAAGAAGATAAGTACACCCGTAAGGAGTATAACTATTCTTCTTTCAGCCGCAGTTTTACTTTACCAGATGAAGTAAACAAAGAAAAAATTGAAGCGAAATACGAAGATGGTGTGTTGAAACTGATGCTTCCTAAAAAAGAGGAAGCCAAAAAGCTCGCAGCGGGCAAACATATCGCTGTAAAATAGTCCTGCCGATGGTAGGATTGTTACCCGGCCCTGCCGCAATTGATTTGTGGCGGGGCTTTTTGTATGCATGAGCATCATCAGTTTTTTTTCTGATGTTCGTCAGAAAGCAGCAAACAGCGCCGTTCTAATTTGCAGCCTGTTATGCGTACGAGTATAAAACCAACCGTTCAATGCTACCACTGCGGTGAAGATTGCATCACCGAAGAAATTCAACTGGCCGACAAAACCTTTTGTTGCCAGGGTTGCCGAACTGTATACCAGGTACTGAACCAAAGCGATTTGTGCGATTACTACGAACTCAACAAAAACCCCGGTACTACTCAACGTATTACTGTACGCAAAGACAAATTCTCTTTCCTCGACGATGAAAAAATTCAACAGCAACTCGCATCGTTCCGCAACGAGGAGCAAACACATGTAACGTTTTATTTACCGCAGATCCATTGCAGTTCCTGCTTATGGCTGCTGGAAAATCTGCATCGTTTAAACAACGATGTTGTTTCTTCGAGAGTAAACTTTACCCGCAAGGAAGTTGAAATTGTTTTTAACCATAACCGCACTACTTCGCTGCGTACTGTAGCCGAACTTTTAACCAGCATTGGTTACGAACCCTACATCAGCTTACAAAATCTGCAACAGGCAAAACCACGTATTCAACGCAGTTTAATTTATCAACTCGGTGTGGCGGGTTTTTGTTTTGCCAACATCATGCTCATGAGCTTTCCCGAATACCTGGGTTTAGAAGAAGCAGAAAAGAGCATGCAGTACCTCTTCCGTTATTTCAATCTTGTATTATCGCTGCCCGTTCTTTTATACAGCTCCTTACCGTTTTACCAAAGTGCCTGGGGCAGTTTAAAACACAGGTATCTCAATATCGATGCGCCGATTGCACTGGCCATCATCATGACCTTTGGCCGTAGCTTATACGAAGTAATGAGCAATACCGGCAGCGGTTATTTCGATTCCATGAGTGGCATTGTGTTCTTTATGCTGGTGGGTCGTGTGCTGCAGGAAAAAACGTATCAGCAACTTTCGTTCGAGCGGGATTATACATCCTACTTCCCCATTGCAGTAACCGTTATCAAAGACAACAAAGAAACTCCTACTGCCTTGCCCGATATCAAAGTAGGCGATACCATACTCATCCACAACGAAGAACTGATTCCGGTTGATGGATTGCTTACCAAAGGCAAAGCGTTGATCGATTACAGTTTTGTTACCGGCGAATCGTTACCTGTGCTGAAGGAAATGGGCGAACTGTTGTATGCAGGAGGAAAACAAACCGGCAGCAATATTGAACTGCTGGTAATGAAGGAAGTGGCGCAGAGTTATTTAACCCGTCTTTGGAATAACGACGATAAACAGAAAGCAACCAAAGTTTCGTTTGTAGATGCATTAAGCCGTTACTTTACATGGATTGTGTTTGCCTTGGCAGCAGCCGGTGCATTATACTGGAGTTTCCATGATGGTGGCCGTGCCTGGAATGTAGTAACCACTATTTTAATTGTAGCCTGTCCCTGTGCATTATTGCTCAGCAACAGTTTTACCAATGGCAATGTGTTGCGTATACTCGGCAATAACAAACTGTATTTACGCAATGCACAAACCATTGAAGAAATTGCCGAAGCCAATCATATCGTATTTGATAAAACAGGTACACTTACCACAACCGAAGAACAGGACATTCTGTTTACAGGCGAACCATTTAACGATGAAGTTGCCGGCTGCATTGCTGCATTGGCTGCACAAAGCACACACCCGTTAAGCAAACTGCTGGCAAAAGAATGTAAGCAAACCGGTTTGTTTGAAGTAAAACAATACCGTGAAACAACAGGTAAAGGCATTAGTGGTATCGTTAATCAACACATTCTTACATTAGGTTCAGCCGAGTTTGTTACCGGCTATAAACACAGCAGTTTCGAAGGCAGTACTGTGTATGTTGGCTTTGATGGAAAACTGCTCGGCTATTTCAGCATACGCAATCATTACCGGCCCGCAATTTTTAACCAGATCAATCAACTGAAAAAACAATACCGCATTTCGATTCTTTCGGGCGATAACGAAAGCGAACGGTTGAACCTGCAGAAAGAATTGGGTATGGATGTGAAGTTATTCTTTAACCAGCAACCACACGATAAACTCAATTACATACAGCAGCTGCAGCAAAAGGGCCAGCGGGTAATTATGATTGGTGATGGTTTGAACGATGCAGGTGCATTAAAACAGGCCGATGCAGGTATTGCCGTAACCGAAAGCACAAACAACTTTACACCTGCCAGCGATGGTATTTTGGAAGCGAACCAACTTAACCGGCTTACGGCGTATTTAAAGTTTACCAAAGCCAATAAACAGGTGGTGCTGGCCAGCTTTGTATTGTCTATTCTGTACAACATTATTGGTTTAAGCTTTGCATTGAAAGGGGTACTCTCGCCCATGGTTGCGGCTATTTTAATGCCTTCCAGTTCGCTCAGTATCATCCTGCTCACTTTTGGCACCTCGTCGCTGTATGCCCGTTTGCTGGGCTTGCGGAAGAAGCGGCAGTTGTAAGTTCCAACTTCGCTGAAGCTACGTAGGACAGGGGTGAATAGGGAGCGTGCTAACTTTACTCTTTACAACTTTATCCTGACTTTCGGTCTTTCCCGACTCCACGTCATTTCCTCTACTTTCTCTAAAAAACTGATTCAAATCAGCCGTAATTGACAAGAGTCAACTTTTTATCTGATTTGAGTCATCTGCCACGAATCACCCTCCCGATAGTTTTACAGCCGAAATTAATCTTATATGAGTGTCATCTTCCTGTTGCTGATTGCCAGCGTATCTGTGGCCGCCCTTTTTTTAGGCGCTTTTTTGTGGAGTGTGAAAAGTGGTCAGTTCGACGATGAAACCTCACCTCCCATGCGCATGTTGTTCGATCCGCCTCCACCCTCATCGAACAGTTCAACCGAGTCCAATTCAACCCAACAATAAACAACAGACAATTTGAAATTATGCAAACCGAAAAGTTTTATTACGACAACAAGATTGTAAAATACTTTGCCAATGCCACAGCGCTTTGGGGAGTAGTAGGTATGATTGTAGGTTTGTGGGTTGCCATCCAGTTTTATTTCCCTGCTTCATCGCTCGATTATGCAGGAACTACGTTTGGCCGCCTTCGCCCCATTCACACCAACGCCGTCATCTTTGCTTTTGTTGGCAACTGTATGTTTACCGGCATTTATTATTCGCTGCAGCGTTTGTGTAAAGCACGTATGTTCAGCGACAAATTAAGCTGGATCCATTTCTGGGGCTGGCAATTTATTATTGTTGCAGCTGCTGCTACTTTATTCTTTGGTTTTACAACCGGTAAAGAGTATGCAGAACTGGAATGGCCGATCGACATCATGATCACACTCATTTGGGTAGTGTTTGGTGTAAACATGTTTGGCACCATCTTCAAAAGAAGAGAAAGCCACCTGTATGTTGCCATCTGGTTTTACATTGCTACCTGGATTACCGTTGCAATGCTGCACATTGTTAACTCATTTGAAATGCCTGTATCGCTGTTTAAAAGTTACAGCTGGTATGCCGGTGTGCAGGATGCGTTGGTACAATGGTGGTATGGTCATAATGCCGTTGCTTTCTTCTTAACTACTCCTATTCTCGGGTTGATGTATTACTTCCTGCCAAAAGCAGCGAACCGTCCTGTTTATTCGTATCGTTTATCCATCATCCACTTCTGGGCCCTCATCTTTATTTATATCTGGGCAGGTCCACACCATTTATTATATACAGCTTTACCCGATTGGGCGCAATCGCTGGGTGTGGTATTTAGCGTTATGTTGATTGCACCAAGTTGGGGTGGTATGTTGAATGGTTTGTTTACACTGCGTGGTGCATGGGATAAAGTGCGTGAAGAACCAGTGTTGAAATTCTTTGTAGTAGCTGTTACCTGTTATGGTATGAGTACGTTTGAAGGACCCATGCTGAGTTTGAAAAGTGTAAACGCTATTGCACACTTTACCGATTGGATTATCGGCCACGTACACATTGGTGGTTTAGGCTGGAATGGCTTTATGGCTTTTGGTATGTTGTATTGGTTAGTTCCAAAAATGTGGGGCACTACTTTGTATTCGAAGAAACTTGCTACCAATCACTTCTGGTTAGGTACAATCGGTATCGTTATTTATGCGATTCCGTTATACTGGGCAGGTTTTGCACAGGCCGAAATGTGGAAGACCTTTACCGAATCAGGTCAGTTAAAATTCCAGTTCCTGGAAACTGTTACCAACATCATACCCATGTACATTACACGTAGTGTAGGTGGTACACTGTACCTCATTGGTGCATTTATGATGGTGTACAACTTAATTAAAACTGCAAAACAAGGTTCGTTTATTGCAAACGAAGAAGCAGAAGCTGCACCGTTGGCAAAACACCAGTCGCATGGAAAAGAATACTGGCATCGCTGGATCGAAAGAAAACCTGCAACACTGTTAGTGTTCAGTTTAATTGTCGTTGCCATTGGTGGTATTCTTGAAATTGTTCCAACCTTCCTTATTAAATCGAACATACCAACTATTACGAGTGTAAAACCCTACACTGCGCTGGAATTACAGGGTCGTGATATTTACATCCGTGAAGGTTGTTATACCTGTCACTCACAAATGATCCGTCCGTTCCGTGATGAGGTTGCACGTTATGGTGAGTATTCGAAAGCAGGTGAGTTTGTGTACGATCATCCGTTCCAGTGGGGCAGTAAACGTACCGGACCCGATTTAGCACGTGAAGGTGGAAAGTATCCCGACAGCTGGCACTACAACCACATGATGGATCCACGCAGTATGTCGCCGGGTTCTATTATGCCGAACTATGGCTGGTTACTCGATAACGATCTGGATACAGCTTCTACTCCTGCAAAAATCCGGGCTATGCAACGCTTAGGTGTTCCTTATGCAGAAGGTTACGATCAACAAGCCAATAAAGATTTAATGATACAGGCCAATGGTATCCGCATCAGTTTAAAGATGGATAAAATTGAAACACCTGCCAATAAAGAAATCGTGGCATTGATTGCTTACCTGCAACGTTTGGGTAAGGATATTAAAGCAGAAAAGAAAAGCGAAACTGCAGCAGCGAATTAATAAACATATACCGGGGCTGCGGCCCCGGTTATCAAAATACCGACAATGAAATTTATTAACTACCTCGAAAAAATCAGCAACGTAAGTATTTACGGGTTAAGCTCTTTTCTCATTTTCTTCATTTTCTTCTGTGCAGTTTTCATTTATGTAATTCGTGCACGCAAGAGCGATATGAATGAACAAAGTCGTATTCCATTGGATTAACTTTTAAAACAACGAACCATGTTCACATACAAACAACATTTTATTCAACCTTTCTTACGCAAGTTGTACGTAGCTGTACCCATGTTATTGCTGGGCACTGCAGCAACGGCTCAGCAAACCGGTGGCGCCCCTGCTCCTTCTATTTGGGATAATGCACTGGCATTAACCATGCTCATCATCAGCCTGGTATTGTTACTGGTAATTGCATTGCTTGCCAATGTAGTATTGGGTACAGCCAAACTGCATTTCGATAAACAAAAGAAAAGCAGCAATGCCGCAAAAATTGTTTCAGTTCTTGTACTGTTCCTGGCACCGGCTTTACTGCAGGCGCAGGAAACAGCTGCCGAAGCTGCAACAGTTGCTGCACCATCATCAATTGGTGGTTTAACCCCTACTACCTTTTGGGTATTGGCTGGTGTTATTGCAACCGAACTGTTGGTAATTATTGTAATGGGCATTTTTGTAAAACGCTTTCTTTCCAATGAAGCTGTTGCTGTTGCGCAGGCAGAAGGAACAGTTGTTGCCGCTAAACCATCGGGCTTAAAAGTTTGGTGGGATAAACTCAACAGCTTTAAACCAATGGAGCAGGAAGCAAATATTGATCTGGGTCATAACTACGATGGCATCCGTGAACTGGATAACCGTCTTCCACCATGGTGGTTGTATGGATTTTATGTTACCATCATTATTGGTGCTATTTATTTATGGCGTTATCATGTTTCTGAAACAGCTCCTTTAAGCAAGCAGGAATTTGAAATTGCCATGAAGAAAGCCGATGAAGAAAAAGCCGCTTACCTGGCTAAAGCCGCTAATAATGTAGATGAAAATACAGTTGCATTAATGAAAGAACCTGCTGCCCTCGATGCAGGTAAAACAGCGTATGTACAAATGTGTGCAGCTTGTCATGGTAAAGCCGGCGAAGGTGGTGTAGGACCGAACCTTACAGATGATTACTGGATCCATGGCGGAAGTATTAAGGATGTGTTTAAAACCATTAAATATGGCTGGCCCGAAAAAGGAATGAAAGCATGGCAGGAAGATTTTTCTCCAGTACAGATTGCACAGATCGCCAGCTACATTAAATCGTTGCACGGCACTAATCCTCCAAACGGAAAAGAAAAGCAAGGCGAATTATATAAAGAAGATGGCGCAGCGCCTGCAACAGACAGCAGTACTGTAAAGAAAGATGTTGCAACCAATTAATCGGGAATAAAGAATACCATGAACACAGAAGATACCATACAGGAACAAAAGCAGGAGTCCTTCAGAGACAGGATTGCTACCGTAGATGCAAGTGGAAAACGCAAATGGATCTTTGCACAAAAGCCAAAAGGAAAATATTATAACATACGCACTTACGTAAGCTTCTTTTTCTTTTTGATTTTTGTAACACTGCCGTTTATTCATGTAAACGGCAGGCCGTTGTTCATGTTTAATATACCGCAGGCAAAGTTTATTCTGTTTGGCAAAGTATTCTGGCCGCAGGATTTTTTCATCTTCGGTATTATTATGATCACATTCATTGTGTTCATTGTATTATTTACTGCAGCATTTGGCCGTTTGTTTTGTGGCTGGGTTTGTCCGCAAACAATTTTTATGGAAATGTTATTCCGTAAACTGGAATATGCTATTGAAGGTGATGCAGCTAAACAAAAAATATTAGCTGCCGGCCCCTGGACAAGTGAAAAGATTGCACGTAAAGCTACCAAGCACATTGTATTTTATTTACTTGCTTTCATTATTGCCAATTTCTTTCTCGCCTACATTATTGGGGTAAAAGAATTATGGGCCATGATGCATCACCCGGCAGATAATGTAGGCAACATTGCTGCATTAATGGTTTTCTCGGCCGTGTTTTACGCCGTGTATGCATTCTTTCGTGAACAGGCTTGTACTGTTGTTTGTCCGTATGGCCGTTTACAAGGTGTTTTGCTCGATAAGAACTCCATGATTGTAGCTTACGATTACAAACGTGGTGAAGAACGGAAGAAGTTTAACAAGAAAGAAGAACGTACCGCCGGCGATTGTATCGATTGCCACCAATGTGTAAAGGTTTGTCCTACCGGTATCGACATACGCAATGGTACACAAATGGAATGTGTTGGTTGTACAGCATGTATTGATGCCTGCGATCATATGATGGAAAGTGTAGGTTTCAAAAAAGGGTTGATCCGTTATGCAAGCGAAAACGGAATTGCCAACCACGAAAAGCTGCACTATACACGCCGTATGAAAATGTACACCGGCTTATTAATTGTGCTGGTGGGCTTGCTCACTACACTCCTGCTTTCGCAGAAAGAAGTAAAAGCAACTGTAATGCGTACACCGGGTTTACTGTTCCAGGAAAAAGGTACCGACAGTATATCGAACCTGTACAACATTAAAGTGGTGAACAAGACCATGAACGATATTCCGCTTACCGTAAAACTGGAAAACGAAAACGGCACCGTACAAATGATCGGCAATACAATTCATGTAAAGAAAGAAGGCCAGGGAGCAGGATCGTTCTTTATTATACTGCCCAAACAAACCATTAAACAACGTAAAACGGTTTTACATGTGGGATTGTACGAAGGCGATAAAAAAATAACGGTGGTTAAAACCAATTTCCTCGGACCCATTTCATCAACCAATTAAAACAAACACTATGACATTTAACTGGGGACATAAAGTAACGCTGGGCTTTAGTGCTTTTGTTTTGTTCATGTTCTTTATGGTATACAAAAGCATGCATACCGATTTTCAACTGGTATCAAAAGAATACTATAAAGATGAACTCGCTTACCAACAGGTGATTGACGGTACTAACCGTGCAAACAAACTGAGTACAGCAGTAACAATTACACAAAGCAATGACATGCTTACCATTCAACTGCCTGCCGAAATGAAAGGCAAGCAGGCCAGTGCAAGCATTTGGCTCTACTGCCCTACCGATGATAAAAAAGATCAGCGGCTTACATTAACAGCCGATGCCGATGGCAAACTGTTGATTGCAAGAAAAACTATTGCTGCAGGCAGCTATGTGGTAAAAACCAGCTGGAATGCCGATGGCACTGCTTTTTATAACGAACAACCGGTACGTGTACAATGATGATTGAAGCAATAACAGGAGGTTTAATACTCGGTGCTTTCAGCAGCCTGCACTGCATTGGCATGTGCGGACCGCTTGCCTTGGCATTGCCAGTACAACACTTGTCTGTTTGGCAACAACGCCTTGCTGCACTCATGCATAACCTTGGCCGCATTACAACCTACGCTTTGTTTGGCTTTGTGTTTGGCCTGGCCGGCCGCAGTTTACAACTCGCAGGCTTTCAGCAATGGTTATCCATCATCAGCGGTGCGGTAATTTTATTTTTCATTGTTAACTATTACCTGTTGCGTAAAAGCTGGCAGCCCGCATTTACAGTAAAACTTAACCAGTCTGTACAACAAATGCTCATCCACTTACTGAATACCAAAACGGTCAAAACCTTTTTCCTGTTTGGTATGGTAAATGGTTTACTGCCTTGCGGCATGGTCTATGTGGCCCTGGCAGCCGCACTCAACTTTCGTACAATTGAAAGCAGTGTAGCGTTTATGAGCAGCTTTGGCGCCGGTACAGTGCCAATGATGTTTTTATTAACGGTACTGGGGCACAGCGTATCATTTTCTGTTCGCAGTAAAATAAGAAAAGCCGTTCCTTATATCATGACAGTGATGGCTGTATTGCTGATTCTGCGTGGTATGAACCTCGGTATTCCATTTATCAGTCCTGTAATGGCGGGTTCAACTGCCGAAGCAGTACAATGTCATTAAAACAGCATGTGATGAGGATCATTTTTGCAATTGACAGCAGTTATAGAGAACCGTTTAAGCAACCTGTAGATTTGCTTAATTGTGGAGCTCAATTGTTCACACAAAAAAACAATGATCACTATTGTTATGGGTTACAATAAAAAACTTTTTCAATACCGGCACGAAAGTGATACGTGGAAGCGGTACCTGCAGTTTATACAGCAGGAGAATAACCATTTAAAAACACGCCTTTCGCAGGTATTGCAACACGATACCGATGAAGAGTTCCTGGAACGTGCCGAATACTTCCAAAGCAAGTTTATTGCTGAAGATGATACTGTAAACATGCTGCGGCAGGATATTCATGAAATAGATCAAATGCTTACAAAAGATAAAGTTGAAGAAGGCTCTATCATAAAAGAGTTGCAAAAGAAACTGAAGAAGATGAACAAGGATATGGAGATTGTAGAGCGCCAGTTCAACAAACTTAAAACAGACTTTAATACATACTTAGCAGACAGTTTATAATAGTTTCGCAGGAAATACAAACAGCATCTGATGCATTGAGGGGCATTCAGGTGCTGTTCCTTTTTACGGCATCTGCCTCTAAAAAAACAATAACAAATAAAAAAGTAATCTGCTGAAACGCAGATTGCTTTTTTTATAGAAATATCTAACTTTTTAATTGATCAGGTTTTCAAGTTTCTTCTCGTTAATGATCACGATGTTTCCTTCTTTAATATCAATGAGTTTTTCCGAACGGAAATCGCCCAATGTACGAATCAATGATTCTGTAGCTGTACCTGCAATGCTTGCCAGGTTCTCCCGGCTGATGTTGATCGAGAACTGCCCTTCGCCAACTTGATATTTGCGTTGCAAACTAATCAATGCATCGGCAACTTTTTTACGCAATGAGTTGTAAGCAAGGCCCAGCAAATGCTCTTCTTTTTCTGCTACATTTTTTGCCAGCAGCTGAATAAATTTTTGTGCCACCTGGCTGTTGCTGTTCATCAGTTCATCAAAATCGGCTTTGGGGATAATCGCCAGCTCACTGTCTTCCATCGCTTCGGCTGTTTCTTTATATGAGCCACCTTCCAGCAAAGCAACATAGCCCAGGAAATCGCCTTCGGTATACAGGCCAACCACCAGCTCTTTACCATCGTCGTTGGCCTTAAAAGTTTTTACCTTCCCCTTTACGATATAAAATAAACGTGCAGCACGGTTGCCTTCGTTATAAACAGTTTGTTTCTTTTTATACTTGTTAATATCTCTGTCGGCGGTAAGCGATTCAAGTGCATCTTTTGACCCTGTTGCTGCCAGCAGTTTGCTAACCCCATCAAGCCCCGATGCATATTCTTCCTTTAGCAGATCGGCCTTTTTTAAACGACCTTCAATAGCGTTCAGTAATTCGGTACCGCTGAAAGGCTTTGTAATGTAATCATCGGCTCCCAGCTCCATGCCCCTGCGTAAATCGCTGCGTTCTGTTTTGGCCGTAAGAAAAATAAACGGAATATTTTTTACTGCTTCATTTTTATGCAAGGCGTGTAATACACCATAACCATCCAGCACAGGCATCATAATATCACAAACGATCAGATCGGGCTGTTCGGCCAATGCTGTTTCAATACCAACTTTTCCGTTGGGGGCAGTCACCACCTTATAATTGGCCAGCTCCAGTATCTCGGCCGTATTCTCCCTTATATCATCGTTATCTTCAATTAATAAGATTTTTTTCATTCTTCCTTGTTTTATTGTGCAGAACGTTTCTGAAAAGTAATAATAAATTCCGTTCCTTTATCAGCTTCGCTTTGGCAGATAATTTTTCCATTCATCAGCTCCGCATATTTCGATACAATATGCAGGCCCAGTCCGGTGCCTTGTATGTTAATGGCATTGGCCGCACGGAAAAACCGTTCGAACAAATGTTCCTGGTCTTCTGCTGAAATACCGATGCCACTGTCTTTAATCCGTAATTCAATAACGCCTTCTTCTACTTTGGTGCTGAGGTTAATTTCGCTGTGCTCCGGCGAAAATTTAATGGCATTCGAAAGCAGGTTAAGGCTGATGTGCTTAAACATGCCGGGATCGAGCTCTACCTGTTTCTCCCCGCTGTGTTTGTAAATAATCCGCTGGCCCACTTTACACATCGACTGCATTTCTGAAATGGTATCGGATAAATTTTTCTCCAGGTCGAATAAGCTGAACCTTGCCTGAATTTTGCCCTCTTCAATTTTACCTACATTAAGGAAATCGTTCAGGATATCGGTAAGCAGGTTAACCGAAGAAATGATGCGTTGAATATGCTTTTCACGCTTTGGCTGATCTTCTGTACTGGTATATTTCTGCAACAGGTACACCGAAGAAAGCACGGTGCTTAACGGCGTACGAAACTCATGCGATGCAACCGATACAAACCTTGATTTCAGTTCGCCCAACTCACGTTCTTTACTTAAAGCTGCACGCAACTCCTCGTCCTTTTGTTCAATTTCGTTGATCTTTTCATTCAGTTGCGATACGGTTGCCTGCAATGAAATGGTGCGTTCTTCTACTTTTTCTTCCAACTCCTCATTCATCTGCAACAATGCATGCTCGGCCTTTTTGCGGGCTGTAATATCATTTACAAACGCTACCACAAAAAACTCACCTTCCACTTCGTAATTACCCAAACTCACTTCCACCGGAAACTCAGCACCATCGCTTTTAATTGCAAACAAATCCATCCCGATTCCCATGGGCCTGCTTTTGGGCTCATGCATATAATGTTCCCGTTGCTTTACATGCCGGTGATGAAAACGGGTAGGAATTAACACTTCAATTTTCTTACCCAGTATGTCTTCTTTGGTATGATAGCCGAACTGAGCTACGCCAAACTGATTAACGGAAATAATGGTGGCCTCTGCATTAACCAGGATAATTCCAATACTGGCATGATCGAACAGTGTTTGAAAAAGTTTTGCTTCGGCAATAGACTGCATAAGTAAGGTTATAAGCTATACTAAGAGTTAAGAGATATTCTCAAACAGGTATTTTCGGATGTTGCAAAGGTACTGATTACTAAGGGAGAATTTGTTTTTACAGCTGCTTTCTTTACTGATTTATTTAATTAATTTGGCCCATATTTTATACCTGTAAGCCCGCAAGCATTAAAATTGCGGCAATCACCGTAATCAGGTTTTTCACTTAGAAATAAAAACTATGTCTACCGAAATAAAATGCCCCAATTGCGGCCATGAATTTGAACCTACCGACAGCATTCGTGAAGAAGTGCAGAAAGAACTGCGTACCAAAATGACCGAATGGCAAAAACAGCAGCAACAGAAATTTGATGCGCAATTACTGGAAGAAAAGAAAAAGACCCAGAAAGAAACAGAAGAACAGCTGCGCCGCAGTATTGTTTCTGACTTTGAAAACAAGGTTCGCCTGCTGGAAGAAAACAATAAAGAAACACAGGAAAAACTGAAACAGGCCCGGGATAAAGAAATTGAATTTTTGAAAAAAGAACAGGCCCTGCTGAACAAAGAACAGGAGCTGGAACTGCAGCTGCAAAAAATGTTACTGGAAGAACGGAATAAGCTGGCCGATATCATTCGCAAAGAAGAAGCGGAAAAAATATCGTTGAAAGAAACCGAGTACCAGTTAAAAAATAAAGAGCTGGAAGAAAAACTGGAAGCCCAGAAAAAACTGGTAGACGAAATGAAGCGCAAAGCCGAACAAGGCTCGATGCAGATGCAGGGCGAAGCCCAGGAACTGTTGCTGGAAGATCTGTTGCGCCAATCGTTCCCGTACGATTCAATTGAAGAAGTTGGCAAAGGCGTGAAAGGCGCTGATTGTATACTTGTGGTGCGGAATAAATTCGGACAGGAATGTGGTAAAATTATTTTCGAAAGTAAACGCACCAAAGATTTTTCGGAACAATGGATTGAAAAACTGAAAGCCGATATGCGCAGCCAGGCAGCCGATATTGCGGTAATTGTTTCGCAGGCCATGCCCAAAGGTCTTGATCGCTTTGGTGAAAAAGAGGGTGTATGGATTTGCAGTTTTGCCGAAGTGAAAGCATTAACGCACGTGTTGCGGGATAGTATTGTTCGTATTGCACAGGCAACAAAAGGCCAGGAAAACAAAGGCGAAAAAATGCAGATGCTGTACGATTATTTAACGGGCAACGAATTTGCAGAACAATGGAAAGCTATCCGTGAAGGTTTTATGAGCATGAAACTTTCGATACAAAAAGAACGGGATGCAATGGAGAAGCTATGGAAACAACGGGAAAAACAATTGGAAAAAGTTTTACTGAATGCGGCACATATACGTGGCTCGGTTGAAGGTATTGCAGGCAGTGATGTAAACATTAATCTTATTGAAGACTCAACCGATTTGTTAGACGATAATTAACCTTCATTTTAACATTCCCATGAAAACATCAATTGCTGTATCATGCATCTTTGCAAAAAGATTCATTATGAAAAAATTCCTTATCATTCCATTTGCGTTGCTGTTGATGAAAGCAGGCAACGCACAATCTGCAAAAGCTTTTTTTGTTGAAGCAGGAGGCCCCGGTCTTGCATCGTTCAACTTCGATACACGTTTTTCCGGAAAAGAAGGCGGTATTGGCGGCCGTATTGGTGTTGGCGGTTTTAATATTGATGGAGAAGGTGCCGTGTTTGTGCCGCTCACCATTAACTACATTGTAAGTAAAGACAAAGCCAATTATTTTGAAATTGGTGCCGGCGCCACACTTGTACCATCTTCCTCAGCAGTTGAGCCCGGTCCGTTTAAAAACACATCCGGTCACTTAAATTTTGGGTATCGTTATCAACCCGAAAAAGGTGGTTTGTTTTTCAGGGCTACCATCAATCCAATTTTCGGTCAAACCTTTTTCTGGCCTTATTATGGCGGTCTTTCAATCGGGTATAAATTTTAATTCGCTGGTTGATGTAATAAAAAACGGAATGCAGGTGCATTCCGTTTTTTATTTTCTTGTATTACAGTTCAATTAATTAAAATCTTCATCACTGTAATCTTCTGTATCATCGTCATTGGTCGTCGGGCCCAGATTAATCATGCTGCCCACAAGATCGTTAAACTCAATACGTCCCTCCACCACTTTTTTACTGATGAGTGAGTAAGCCGATAAACCGTGCAACACAAACTCCATCAGCAATGCAGCTTGTTTTTCATTAGCGCCTTTAAAATACTTTTTCACTAATGGATACAACCCATCTACACTGTACAGCTGCTGAATTTTTTCTTCATCCTTTGTATTCATCAGCAACGTAAGCTTGTTCCCTTTATCAAACCAATTGGTAATGGATTTGTATGGATTATCTGTTGCAGTATCGCCCCTGCGTTGTTTTTTTGTTTGCTCCGGGTTCGGAAAATATTGCAGGAACTGTGTACGGATGGCTTTATCGAGTAAATGAAAAGCTACCTGGTACGGACCTTCCTGTTCACCTTCGTACACCAGTTCAATTTTACCAGTAATAGAAGGGATAACGCCAATGAGGTCGCTCATCCATACCTGCGTTTTCTTTTCTTTGTTTTGGATGGCACGAAGCTCGGCTGTACTTACTGCATTTTCATAAGCAGAAATGGTGAGCCTTGCACTTACACCACTCTTCTTATCAACATACTCACTGTTGCGTGCTTCAAATGCAACCTGCTCAATAATACGTTTCATCAAATCGCTCATTTCAACACGCTTCTCCTGTTCGGGATGTACGGCCGCTTCCTGCTCGGTAATAGCCAATCCCGTTTCAATTGTTTTCGGATAATGTGTTAATATCTGGCTTTCGATCCGGTCTTTCAACGGCGTTACAATCGATCCACGGTTGGTATAATCTTCCGGGTTGGCAGTAAACACAAATAAGATATCGAGTGGTAATCGCAATTTAAAACCACGTATCTGCACATCACCTTCTTCTAAAATATTAAACAGCGATACCTGAATACGTGCCTGCAAATCGGGTATTTCATTAATTACAAATACACAACGGTTGCTTCGTGGAATAATACCGTAATGAATCACACGTTCATCAGCAAAACTCAACTTCAGATTCGCTGCCTTAATAGGATCAATATCACCAATCAGATCAGCTACACTTACATCGGGTGTTGCCAGTTTTTCGCCATAGCGTTGTGCACGGCTCACCCATTCAATGGGTGTATCATCTCCTTTTGCTGCAATCAGTTCTTTTGCGTAATGCGAAATAGGATGAAACGGATCGTCGTTCACCTCACTGCCGGCAACAACAGGAATATACTCATCCAGTAACTCCGTCATTAAACGGGCCATACGAGTTTTCGCCTGTCCACGTAAACCGAGAAATAAAATATTGTGGCGTGAGAGTAATGCTCGCTCCACATCGGGTATTACAGAATCTTCGTAACCCAGTATACCATGAAATACATTTTCGTTTTGCTCAAGCTTAGCAATTAAGTTTTGCCGAACTTCTTCTTTAATGCTTTTCGGTTGATAGCCACTCTTTTTTAGCTCGCCTAATGTTTTTATTTGTTCCATTGCCTGTAAGACGGGAAGACGGAAAGCTCCCGCATTATTCTACACAATAGCGCCTGATTCCGTCTTTTATCAGTGCTGTATTAAAATTGATAAGAAAGCCAACATGCAAATTGGTCATTTTTAGATGACTTAACACTTGCGCTTCCCAAAGTTTATTTACTGTATCCACAGCTTTTAACTCACAAATAATTGCTTCATCCACTAACACATCAATTCTTAGTCCTTCATCGAAATACAAGCCGTCATAATAGATCGGTAAACTTACTTGTCGCTTGTAAGGAATTTCCTTCTTTGCCAATTCATGACAAAAGCAAGCTTCGTAAACTTTCTCGAGCAAGCCACCCCCTAATTCTCTATGAACACGGAAAGCACAGTCAACAATCTCCTTACATAAGAACTCTTCTTTTTCATTGAGCGTATAATGCATATTGATGTTTTTCTTTTCCCTTTCCGTCTTACTTTCTTCCCGGCAGCAACGCTTAATAAACCGTCTTCCGTTTTCCGCTTTCAAAATCTTTAAAAATAAATGCACCTAACTTGTCAAGCGATGCAAAGAAGGCTTTGCCATGATTTGTTTCGGTAAACTCCTGTACAAATTTCTGCAGATAAGGATCGGTGGCAATCATAAATGTTGTAATAGGTATCTTCAGCTTCTTGCATTGTGCTGCCAGATTAATACAACGGTTCACCACTTTCCTGTCGAGACCAAAACTGTTCTTGTAATATTTCTTACCGATTTTTAAACAGGTAGGTTTGCCATCGGTGATCATAAATATCTGTTTGTTCGGATTTCTTCTGCGGCGCAATATATCCATCGCAAGCTCCAACCCTGCAACGGTGTTGGTATGATAAGGACCAACCTGCAGATAGGGTAAGTCTTTCACTTCGATCGGCCATGCATCGTTTCCAAACACCACAATATCCAATGTGTCTTTCGGATATTTTGTCTGAATCAGTTCGCTCAACGCCATTGCTACTTTTTTAGCAGGTGTAATACGGTCTTCGCCATACAAAATCATCGAGTGCGAAATATCAATCATCAACACTGTTGATGTTTGTGTTTTGAAATCCGTTTCACGAATTTCCAGGTCCTCTTCTCGCATCATAAAACTGTCGATGCCATGATTGATCTGTGCATTACGGATAGAGTTGGTAAAATCAATCTGCTCCAGCGTATCGCCAAACTGGAAAGGTCTTGTTTCGGGATTAATTTCATCGCCTTGTCCCGGCTTAAATGTTTGGTGATTACCTTGTTTTGTTTTTTTCAGTTTACCGAAAATTTCTTCCAGCGATTGTTTGCGGATGGTTTGCTCTGTTTTAGCAGTGATGTTGAATTCACCTGTTGCAGGGTTTTCGCCAAGATAGCCCTGTTGCTTCAAGTCTTCAATAAAATCGCCAATACCATATTCATCGTTGGTAAGTTGAAATTTACGATCGAGCTGGTTGAGCCAATCCAGTGCCTCCGACACATCGCCGCTGGTATACGTCAGCAATTGCGTAAACAAATCCAGCAACTGCTCAAACTTCGACTTTCCATTTTCCGCAGGATCGTACTTAGAAAAAAAGTGTCCAATCATAACTATACAATTTACTTCAAAATCACGAACCAACCGGCACGCACCAGAAGCATGACTGATAGATAACAAAAACTGAACCCGAAAAGTTCTTGCCGTTTTTACAGGTGTTTGCTTATTTTACGAACTGAAAAATACACAAGTACATGCACCGCACCGTTCATTTTGTCATTTGCTTACTTATTTCTGTCTTATTACTTACCTCCTGCAGTCAGCCAAAATTGCTGCTAAAGCCAAAAACAAACATCGACACCCTGCACCTGCAGCTCGATTTAAAAATGGTACAGCAATACGAATACAAACAGGCGCTTATAAAAAAAATGACCAAGTTTGTGGAGGTGTACAATACGGAGCAACATCCGTTCAAACTTTCGTTAAACAGCAACATTAGCACTACCAGCTGCACAATTAAAGTGGTACGTGTAAAGTTTGTGGGCACAAAAGAAAATATTATTGGCACGGCAGTAACGGTGGCAGGAGTTGGCACAGCAACCGCTTTACTGGCAACAGGGTTTGCAGTACCTTTTGGCTGGGTGTATATTCCATCGGCACGCACAAGTTTACGGCCCAGTTTAAGCGATGATATTGGTGAAGGGGTTACGTTTCAACGGGTAGGCATTTCCTCAACCGGTATGTACCGCTCACTCAACAAACAAATCGATAAACAGAGTACCAAGTTTGTAAAATACATTGTATCGATGGTGCAGGGGCTGGAAGCTGAATATGTGAAGACGAGATGAGGTAGGTTGTGAATAGTGAATGGTCAATAGTGAATGCCTGGCTGTTAAAACTAGTGGAGCTTTGAATTATTGTTATTCAACTTTTAGTTCACGCCAATAATCTTTCGGGTTCGCAGCAAGCAAGAAAAATCAATTTCTACTAACATAAAAAGAAACCCCGGTAAATCCGGGGTTTCTTTTTTTATTTTTTCTGTGTGTCTGTTGTGTTCTTAATTGTTTGTGGTACTTCCTTGCTTTGCAGCGTATCTGTACCCGGCTTAATACCTTGTACATATTGCTTTGTTGCCTGGTCAATACCTTCAATCAATTGTTTTGCCATCTGGTATTCATATTCAGATGGAGTTGTTCCATCACCATCTACATAGGATTCGTAGAATGTAATTTGCTGTTGCAGATCTTTTTTCACTTTTTCCATTACACGTTTACCCAGTTCAATATCACCCGCCTGGAATGCCGTTAATGCAAAGTAGAAGCTCTTCTCATTGTGATCGTTACCGTAGCGTGATGCCAATGCATAAGGAACGTTCTGATCTTTCAACATCTGATCTGCACGCTGCAATACTTTCTTCGCATCATCTTTACGGCCTGCAGCAATCAAGTTCATTGCTAGGATGGTATGAGCATTGCGGATGTTTACCATGTGGCGACGGTTTTCCTCGTCAAAATAAACACCGTCTTTTTCTGCACCACCATATTTAAACTTGTTCATCACTTTATCAAACATCCACTCTGTATTTGCGCCGTTTCTTGCATTTGCAATCGGCACTAAACGGAAGGTTAAACCATCCTGGCGCAGATAATCATCAAAGCCAAGCTGGTAAGGTTGTGTAAAGTAGATGGGGCGTTTCCAGTTATTGGCAGCAATAATGTTCAGGATCGCTGCATCGTTTTTAAAGAGGTATTGTTTACCTACCTGGAAACGTAATTCGCTTACTACACTATCGGTTGCATTAACTGTTTTGTTTTGACGAACAACTGCTTCGTTCACCGGTACTTTAAAGTTCTTGCTGTAGAAGTAGTTGAGTAATTCGCCACCTTGCGGAGAACGATACATTTTTGTTTCTGCATCGCTGCCAACCTGGTCTTTCATCATCGTATACAAATCGTAATAACCGGTATCAGTTTGCGAAACAGGAATATAATAACTTACATTTCGCTTATCACCTGCAATCTGATCTGCACTCCAGATCACATCAATCGGATCGCTTTCGTTGATTTTATAACGCAGTTGATTAATATACCAATCGGTTCCTAACAAGCTGGTATTAATTACACGCACATCTGGACGGATACCTTTTACTTCCTGTGCATACCACAACGGATAGGTATCGTTATCACCAACTGTAAACAAAATAGCATTCGGTGCACAGCTTTCGAGATAGTTGGTTGCCAGATCAGGCGCAATTGTTTTTTTGCTACGGTCATGATCATCCCAGTTTTGGGTAGCCATTAAAAACGGTACGCCGAGGAAACAAAGTGCAGCGGCAAGATAAGCACCAGCTGCGCCCTTCACTACTTTTTCCAACCACTCTTTTACCTGTATAAATCCAAGACCGATCCAGATTGCAAATGCATAGAAGCTTCCTACATATGCATAATCACGCTCACGTGGTTGCGGCCCTGCCTGGTTCAGGTATAACACAATAGCCAAACCGGTAAAGAAGAATAACAACCCTACAACGAGCGTATCTTTTTGGTGTTTTGAATATTGATAGATGATCCCGATAATACCCAGGATAAACGGAAGCAGGAAGTACTTGTTGTTTGCTTTATTATCGTTCAAACTGTCGGGCATTAATTTCTGGTTGCCTAAACGTGCATTATCAAGAAATGAAATACCGCTGATCCAGTTACCGTTTCTGCGTTCGCCCAGGCCTTGTACATCGTTTTGTTTTCCTGCAAAATTCCACATGAAATAACGGAAGTACATAATGTTTACCTGGTATCCGAAGAAGAACTTAAAGTTATCGGCCATATCGGGTTCACGCTCGTAACTGATGCGGCCTTGTGCATCACGCACTTTGCCAATACCGAGGAACTGCGCATAATAATCGGCATGCCCCTGGTCGTTACTGGCATCCCACACACGAGGGAAAACCATTGTTTGATCGGTCGGATAAACAGGCTTACGTTTTTTACCTGTTACTTCATATTTATCGCCTACACGTTGGTAGCTGTCGCCTTCTTCTGCATACTCTTCCACATCCGATGTAAACTTCTGTCCTTTCAGTAAAGGCACATCGCCATACTGCTCACGGCTGAGGTAACTCACCAATGCCAAGGGATTGTTTACATCGTTCATATCAATACCGGGATCAGCATTTGCACGGATCATGGTGGTGATGTATGCGGAATAGCCGATGAGCATAAATGCAAACGACCATAAACCTAAACGTAAGAAACGGTAATGATTTTCTTTTGCCCAACGTAAACCAAACCAGATTAATACCGCCAGTAAAACAAAGAAGAAAATAAACCCGGAGAAGAATGGTAAACCAAAGCTGTTTACAAAAATACGATCGAACATACCTGCACCGCTGATGCTCCATTGAATAACGGCTTTTTGTACTACGCCGGTAATTACACAACCAATAAGGAACGCTACAATACCGCCCGTCATAGTTGGTTTGTAACGGCGGAAATAATACACCATTACAATGGCAGGTAAGGTTAACAGGTTTAATAAGTGAACCCCAATACTTAAACCCATCATAAAGAAGATCAACACAATCCAGCGTTCTGCTGCAGTACGTTTCACATCATCATCACCGGCCAGTGCATCTTCATGTTCCCATTTCAAAATCATCCAGAACACAACTGCTGTAAAGAAAGAAGACAAAGCATATACCTCACCTTCTACCGCACTAAACCAAAACGAATCGCTGAAAGTATAAGCCAGGCCACCAATAACACCTGCTGCCATAATGGTAAACAGTTGTGTGCCTTGTATTTCTTCGTTTCCTTTTTGTACCAATCTGCGACCGAAGTGGGTAATGGTCCAGAAAAGGAACATAATCGTGAAACCGCTTGATAAAGCAGAGAGCAGGTTTACACCAATTGCCGCATCGCCGGGTGTAAACAATGTAAACAAACGACCGAGCATAATAAACAACGGCGCACCCGGCGGGTGAGGAATACCTAATTTGTAAGCACAGGAAATAAACTCGCCTGTATCCCACAAACTACCCGTGGGTTCCATTGTTAACACGTACACTGCACAGGAAATAAGACCAATGATCCAGCCTGTAATGTTGTTGACCTTTTGAAAATTCATATGAAGCTTAGGTTTAGTATTGGCCCGCTACTGCGGGAAGCAGGCAAAAATAAGGAGATGAGTGTATAAACCACTATTTCAACACGCTTTTAACAGCAGATCCTGATCAATTGATTTTTTGGCTGATGAGCGTTCGGAGCAGTGGGCATCTTCGTTGTGTCACTCACTTGTACGGCATACCGTTCATGCGCAAACAGTTTACTCAAAGTAAACCCGTACCGTTTGGTAGAACAACCGGCTCTGGGTGTACTGGCTGGTACTCTTTTCCGAAAAGCCCTGTAAGCCAAAAAGCCCGGCCGCATTGCCTTTGTTGATGGCTACCTCTAAATAACCGGCCGAATTAAAAAGCGCCAGCTTCTCCCCTTCTGCAACATCGGCATAGGTTTCGCTGATGCGGTCAATTACTTCATCCCGTTTAAACACAATTTTAAAGCGTCGGCCCTTGCGTTGTGCTTCAAACTCTTCCTGTGTAATGTTTACAATAACATTTTCAAAATGATCGATGGAGATGATCTGCCCTTCAATATACTGGCTGTTGGTAATTGGTCGTAACGGATTACGCACTTGTATTGACACGGATGCATCGCCTATTTCGGCCAATGCTTTACCGGCGGCCAGTTGTGTTATGGCTTTACCAAACACTTCGGCACAGGCTAATGTGTTACGGGCTTTCGCTTTATCTAACGGCAGGGCCACCACCTGTTCAGGCGGTTCTTCCAGTATCATTGTAATAAGCCCGTTATCGGCCAGGCAGTAGTATTGATGGCCGTGTTTTGCAAGCAGCAAATGATCGGGCACATATTGAAAGAGATTCACCAACACAATATGAAACGTATTGTGTGGAAACTGACGGGTTGCGTTGCGGATAATGTAAGCCGCCTGCGGATCGTTAAACGGCGAAAGCTGATGCGTAATATCGACCAGCTGAAATGAAGGATCTTGATTTAACAACACAGCTTTTACGGCCCCGGCCAGGTAATCCTGCTCTCCGATGTCTGATGTGAGGGTTAGTAAAGCCATTGATGCGTAAAAAGTGTTGAAACGGAAGATAAACAATAATCAGTTGCAGAAAGCAGCAGATCTTTCTAATAACACGCAAACCTACAAGAGAAATTTATTTAATGAGCTTTCCTTCTTTAAAGAAAAATTTGTGAATGTATTTATCGGCTAACCGGGGAAGAAATTTACTCATCCACACAGTGGCCTTACCTGTAAACGTTAGCACAACCGAACGCTTGCGTTTTGCAATAGCATCAAAAATATGTTGGGCACATTCATCTGCACTCATCAGCTTCGATTCATCCATCGGTGTTTCTCCAATAGGTTTTCCCGAACCATCTAATGCAACGGAGCGGATGTTGGTTGCAATAAAACCCGGCGACACCCATAACACGTTTACGCCATGATCTTTCATTTCAACACGCAAGGCTTCAAGCCATCCCTGCATGGCAAATTTGGATGCAGAGTATGCACTGCGGCCAGGAATACCCCGGTTGCCAACAATGGATGAAATACCGGCTATAGATCCTTTTCGTTGAATGATATACGGCAATGCCGCCTTTGTTGCATAAACAGTACCCCAGAAATTTACATCCATCAATCGTTTGTAGGCAGATGTTTCTGAATCGATGATTAATGCACGCATGGATAAGCCAGCGTTGTTGATTAAAACATCAATACCGCCGAATGCTTTTACGGTTGTAGCAATAAAACGGTTACAATCCTGTTCATTGCTTACATCTGCAACAAATGTATGTATAGGCTTACCTGCAAACTCCTGCTGTAAGGCATACAGTTTATCATTGTTTCTTCCACAGGTTGCCACTTTAGCGCCTTTACTGAGGAATAATGTTACCAATGCTTTACCAATGCCATCGCTGCCACCTGTAATAACCACAACCTTATCCTGGAAATCCATGCTTTGTATTTTGATAGGTACAAAAGTAGTGTAAACAGAAAAGCCTCCATGTGGAGGCTTTTGTTTTCTGTGATCCCGCTGGGACTCGAACCCAGGACCCCAACATTAAAAGTGTCGTGCTCTACCAACTGAGCTACGGAATCTCAAAACGTTTCCGTTTTTTTGGGAGTGCAAAAATAGGGTAATTACAATTGCCTCCAAATTTTTTAAACTAAAATGTTTTTACTTTTTTCTGATCCTTCCGGTTTAATTGCTTCAAATGCAACAGCAGCAAGCATTCTACTCCGGATCTTCACTTACAAATTTTTCTTTCATTTTTTCAAGCAACTTCGTTTCAATCATTTTTGTTGCAAGATGAATCATGTTCACAAATGCTTTTGATGTGGAAATACCATGACCAACAATCACCGGTTTATCAATTCCAAGAATGGGTGTACCACCGTATGTTTCAAAATTGAAACGCTTGAAATAATCATCTTCATCCAGGTTACGTGACTTTGAAATATCAAAGATTGATTCGCCCAGTTTTAAGATCACATTACCTGTAAAACCATCGCACACCATTACATCGGCTTTGCCGGTTAATATTTCACGGCCTTCAATGTTCCCGATAAAATTGATGAGCTTACTTTCTTTGAGCAAAGGATAAGCTGCCTGTGCAAGCAAGTTACCCTTTCCTTCCTCTTCGCCAATATTAATCAACCCAACAGCGGGGTTTTCAATTTCAAGAATGTTTTGTGCGTAGATGCTGCCGAGGATTGCATTCTGCAATAAATTTTCCGGTTTACAATCTGCCTGCATACCTACATCCAAAATTAACCCGTAACCACCCTCCACTTTTGGAATAACAGTTGAAATGGTTGGGCGCTGTACACCTTCAATAGCACGGATGGTGTAAAACACTCCCACCATCATGGCACCGGTATTACCGGCACTGATGAAGGCGTCTATTTTTCCTTCGGCCAGCAACTGCATTCCCTTGTTCATGGAAGAGTTGGGCTTATCCCGTAAAGCTTTGGTAGGCGATTCCTGCATATCCACCACTTCGGTAGTATGCAAAAAAGATATATTGGGAGGTACAGCTACAAAATGCCTGCGCATGATGGTTTCATCACCAATGAGCAGCAATTTAATACCGGGGGCAGCTTCGGCTAAAAACAAATCTACGCCCAACAGCGGCTGCTGAGGGGCGTAGTCGCCACCCATCATGTCAATACCTATGACCATGCAGGTAAGTTAATTATAAAAAGCTTACGCTTTTGCCGGAGCTTTTTCAGCTACTAATTTTCCTTTGTAGTACAATTTACCTTCACTCACGTGTGCACGATGACGGGGATGTGTTTCGCCCGTAGTGCTGTCTTTAGTTAAAGTAACACTCACTGCTGTATAGTGTGTACGACGTTTCGCACTGCGTTGTTGTGAATGTCTGCGCTTTGGATTTGGCATATCTTTAAATTTTACTCGTTTCTAAATTTATCTAACCCCTTCCAGAGGGATTTGTTTTCGTTTTCCTGCGGGTTCATTTGAGCGAGCTTAGCCAGCACTTCTTTATTACAGTGTGGTCCGCCCATTTCACTTTCCCTGCACATTTTCTGCATTGGTATACTCAAGATCATGAACTCGTAAATCCAGTTTTTCACATGCAGATGGCTTTCTGTACGTGAGATGTAAAACACATCCGGACTTTCTTCCTCATCATTCATCTTCTCCGGTTCATCGGTCATTTTCACCAACATTTCAAATTCGTCCCACAGTTCTAAAGGCAAATCGTTACCGCAACGATCGCATAGCACCCCAACGGTTCCGCCTACCTCAAACTTCAGCAACATAAACCCAGTATTTTTTTCTAACTCCAGTTTTACGTTTGCGTTACAGTTTTTAAAGTCCTGTTTTCCGAATTCTTCAAAGAACCTGTCGTCAATTTCGTATTGAAACTGATGGATGCCGGGCTTTAACCCTACAAATGCTATTTCAAATTCCCGGCGGCTCGACATAGTACCCCTTTTTAAAGAGTTTGCAAAGGTAACCGAAATACAAATTGCTGCCAAAGGAAATATTGGTTTTCTTTCGACCCCAAAGGATCTTCTTTGGCAGGCTTCTGGCCTGCAACAGAAACCAAACAGAAACTGAGGATACCATATGGCAGCAAAAACCCTGTTAATTTATTGTTGTTCGTTGAAAATCAATCAAAAACCTTTAGCCTGAATGAATTCGGAACACCCGTTTACCCCGTAAATTTGAACCTGATGACTTACGGCCGACTTATACGAATATCGCTTGTTACAGCTTTGCTGATCCTGGCCCTCTTTATTTTTTTTATTGCGGGCAACCACAGCTGGATTGAAAAAAACTATGCTGTTGGCTTTTACCCAAAGCTGAGTGTTTTACTGCGGGTGGCTTTTGGCTGGATACCTTTTAGCCTGGGAGATGTGTTGTACAGCATCGTTACAGTTAGTGTGTTATGGCAGTTGGGCAAATTTGTTGTTCGCCTGTTTCATAAAACCGATAGCTGGCGAAAAAAACTGGCACCATTACTTACGGCTGCAACCATCCTGTTGTTTGTTTATGTGTATTTCTATTTGTTCTGGGGATTGAACTATTACCGGCAGGGAATTGAAGAACAGCTTGGTTTAAAAAACGGAAAATTCGATAAACAGCAACTGATCGACCTTAATCAATACCTGCTGTTGCAGGTAAATAACCGAAAGGAAATCTGCCTGCAGAAGAAAGATACAGTCATGAGCAACGAACGCATGTTTCAAGCGGCATTGGATGGATACAATACACTACAAAAACAGTTTCCGTTTCTGCGTTACAGGCATGCGTCGGTAAAACCCTCCATGTTTGGGAAAATCGGCAATTATGTAGGTTTTCAGGGATATTACAATCCGTTTACAGGTGAGGGGCAGGTAAACACAGCTATCCCTAATTTCCTGCAGCCGTATGTTGTTTGTCATGAAATGGGGCACCAGATTGGTTATGCCAGCGAAAGCGAGGCCAACTTTGTTGGCTTTCTTGCTGCTACCGGTTCAAGCGATACGTTGATGCAATACTCCAGCTACCTCGATATGTTTTTATATGCTTGGGGAAATTTAAAAGCAGCTGACTCTGTTGCGGCAAAACAAATTGGCGAACAGGTGCATCCGGGGATTAAAAGAGATTTAAAAACCTATCGCACTTTTATTAACGACCACCGCACCTTCCTCAGCGACTGGACCGATAAATTATATGACTACTACCTGAAACAAAACCGCCAGCGAAAAGGTATTGAAAGCTATGGCGAAGTAACAGGTTGGTTGATTGCTTACAGAAATAAGTATAACACCGTTCAATATCCTTAGAGTTAGATTATTGATCAATAAACTAAAAATGCTCAGCAAAAAACTGCTGAGCATATTTAGTTTATCAAAGTGAAATGTTTACGGAAAATAAGTTTCGTTATAAACGGATTTACATTAAAATTTATTCTTCCACATCATACTTTCAACCGGTTTGTTTGGCTGGCCGCTGTACTTGGCATTGGCTTTCTGGTTGTACTTCACTTCAATTTCACCTTCAACGGGGAAATAAATCAGCTGGCCAATAGGCATTCCTTTGTACACTTTTACGGGCTGCTTCACCGAGATCTCCAGCGTCCAGTTACCGCAAAAACCAACATCACCTTTACCGGCAGTTGCATGGATATCGATACCCAAACGGCCGGTAGATGATTTTCCTTCCAGGAAAGGAACATGCGCATGCGTTTCGGTGTACTCCAATGTTACACCCAGGTAAAAAATGTGCGGATATAAAACAATTCCTTCGTCGGGAATTTCGAAGTATTCAATTTCGTTGTGTTTCTTCGCATCAATCATATGCTCTTTGTAGGTAGCCAGGGTGCTGCCCAAATGCACATCGTAAGAGTTAGAGCCAAGACAGGCCCTGTCGTAAGGTTCAACTTTAATCGTGCCTTTTTCTATTTCCTCTAAAATGCGCTTATCACTTAAAATCATTTTGTTCTCTTTAGATTTGTGCGAATGTTATATTTAAAGTCTGCAATCTAAAATCTTACGTCTGAAATTGCCGCTCGTTTATCAACATACTATCAACAGCAGCACCAGGGCCGGGCTTTGGCGCATTGAAGAAAGCGAAGAATTCTTCCAGAAAAAAGTACCGCTGAAGCGGGATGTATCGCATCCGCACAAGCGTTTGCAGCACCTGGCAGGCCGTTACCTGCTGCCAATGCTGTTCGACGATTTTCCGTTGGAAGAGATCCTTATTGCCGATACTCGCAAACCTTTTCTGCCCGATGAGAAATACCACTTCTCCATTTCGCATTGCGGCGATTATGCAGCAGCTATTGTAAGTTCAACCCAACGTGTGGGCGTAGATATTGAGCGTGCTTCAGAAAAAATTCTGCGCATCAGTCATAAGTTTTTAACCGACCGTGAAAAGATGCTGCTTGATGAGCAGATGAGTGCCCAACAACTGCTACAACTTACATCGCTGCTGTGGAGCAGTAAAGAATCGATGTTTAAGTGGTATGGCGATGGTGCTGTTGATTTTCGCCAGCACATGCACATTGAAAATATTGAAGGAAATGATGAAGAAGGAAAACTCATCTGCAGTTTTCGTAAACATGAACCCTTGCCTTTAACTGTGCACTATCGTTTTCTGCACGATTTAGTGATGAGCTGGGTTGTTAGCTAAGATGGCTACTCGCTCTGCTTTTGTAGTTGCATGCAGCGAGCATGCTAACAGCTTGCGGCTTTACCTAATATTCACTTCCCGCTCCAGATCTACGCCAAACTTTGCTTTTACACTTTGCAAAATCTCTTCACTCAACTCATAAATTTCTTTTCCTGTAGCAGTGCCGTAATTCACCAGTACCAATGCCTGTTTTGCATGACAGCCGGCATCGCCTTTACGATATCCCTTCCAGCCGCATTGCTCAATTAACCAACCGGCAGCAAGCTTCATGGTACCATCTGCATTGGTATATGCTACAAGTGATGCAAACTCATTCTTCAGCTGATCGTATTGTTCTTTGCTGATGGAGGGATTTTTAAAGAAACTTCCTGCATTGCCAATCTGTTTCGGATCGGGCAACTTCGACGAGCGGATATTGATGACCGCCTGTGATATCGCAGCAATACTCAACTCCTTCACTCCCATTTTTTCCAGTTCTTCATTGATAGCACCGTAACTGGTTTGAAAGATGGGATTTTTTCTGAGCCTGTACGTAACCGTTAGTATCACAAACTGGTCCTTATACTTTCGTTTGAATACACTTTCACGATAACCGAAGGCGCAATCTGCTGCTGAAAACGTTACAATCGTTTTATCTGTGAGATGCCAGGCTTCGAGTTCTTCAAACACATCTTTTATTTCAACACCATACGCACCAATATTCTGCATGGGACTTGCACCTGCATTGCCCGGTATCAAACTTAAATTCTCTACGCCTGCCCAACCCTGTTGCACACAATGCAGCACAAAGCTGTGCCAGTTAACACCTGCTCCCACTTTTACATACACATACTGCTCATCTTCTTTAACCAACTCAATGCCTGTAATACCATTCTTCAGCACCAATGCCTGAACATCCTGTGTAAACAAAATATTACTGCCTCCGCCTAACACCATACGGGGTATGCGTGGTGAAAGATGATGAACGTATTGCAGAATTTCCTGCAGCTGTGATACAGATGTAAAATCGGCAAAGAGTTTTGCTTTTACATCAATACCAAATGTATTGTATTGCCGGAGTGAAAGATTTTCGTGAATTTGCATGTACATGCAAAATAAAGGATTTATGAACGGACAAACTGCAGTTGTACTTGGCGCTACCGGATTAGTGGGTTCGGCTTTAGTGCAACAACTATTAAACGATGCCGCCTTTGATCGGGTACGTATTCTTGTACGGCGTGCAGTAGATCTGCAACATCCAAAGCTGGAAATATGCATTACCGATTTTTCAAACTACGAACAATACCGTCAACAGCTGGGAACGGGCGATTGTATTTTTTGCTGCATTGGTACAACCATGGCACAGGTTAAAGGCGAAAAAGCGTTATACCGTCGTATTGACTTTGATATTCCGGTTAATGCTGCCCGCTTTGGTAAAGAAGCCGGCTTTCAGCAATATTTACTGGTATCGGCTATAGGTGCCAACAGTAAATCACGCATCTTCTATTCCCGTTTAAAAGGCGAAGTAGAAGAAGTAATTGCCACCTATGGCTTTAACAGCTTTCATGTATTCCGTCCTTCGTTTTTAATAGGTAACCGCAAAGAGCAACGCACAGGCGAACGTATAGGTATTGCGTTGTTCCGGCTGTTTCAGTTTCTGATTCCATCTGCTTACAAGGGCATAGCTGTTACTGTTGTTGCAAAAGCAATGATCCGATCGGCCAGGCAACAGCAAACCGGTTTACATGTTTACTCCTATCGGCAGATGATCGAAAATAACTGAAAGCGTCAGATTTATGACTTAAACTGCTTATCTTGAGGAAGCAATCAACAGTTTAATTAGCTTTACAAAAAAAATTAAAATGAATTTATTTGTCGCCGGCTTACCCTATGATGTAGATGATGCCGAATTAGAAGAAATCTTTGAGAAATTTGGCAAAGTGGTGTCTGCAAAAATTTCGATTGATCGTGAAACCGGAAAAAGCCGTGGCTTTGGTTTTGTTACAATGGAAAATGATGAAGATGGAAAAGATGCAATTGAACTCCTGAACGATATTCAACTTGGCCGTAGTAAGAAACCATTGGTGGTGAAACAAGCCGAAGACCGTCCTGGTGGTGGTGGTGGTCGCCCCGGCGGAGGTGGCGGTGGCTATCGTCCCGGTGGTGGCGGTTATCGTCCTGGCGGCGGAGGTTATCGCCCGGGCGGTGGTGGTGGTTACGGCGGCGGAAGCGGCGGTAACAGTGGTGGCGGCTATGGCGGTGGCGGTGGACGTCGTTACTAAGCAAATACAACACACAAACTTTCAAATCCCTCTTTACCGGAGGGATTTTTTTTATAGCCATTCTACAACGAAACCTGATTCTTAAAATAAAATATCGTAAAAACCCGATGGAGAATTACGTAAAAAAATCGGTCAAAAGTACCCTACGAAATAAGATGAACTGTGACGAAATTTGTATCAGAAGTTAAGAATCCAATTCCTGAAGAAAAATCCGTACTCTATTAGAACTGACAGACCAATGATCCTTTGAAAACTAAAAGTTTAGAATTCGTATCCATGTAAGCGTAAACTATCCATCAACCCTATTAAAAATCGACTATTTACCTCTTGATGGAAAAAATTTACTCTAAGTCAAAACCCTCCGCTAAACGGAGGGTTTTGCATTTGGTATTAGCCTGCAAAAAAGTATAACAGCCCTTTAAAAAATTCAATTCAATAATTTACCGGGAAGCAACGTTTGAAATGTGATGAAAAAAATAAAACGCATCCTGCTTACTTTGTTACTTATTCTTCTAGTGGGGCTGCTGTTACCTGAATCATTTTCGATGCCGGTGAAAGGCGCCGGTAAAACCAGTTACAATCAACAATCTTTCTGGGCTTATCCATGGGGCACTTCCGTAACACATAAAGGTGTTGATATTTTTGCTAAGGAGGGGACAGAGGTTGTGTCTTCTACAGGCGGATTGGTTCTCTACTCCCGAACAATTAAGAAAGGAGGAAACGTTGTTTTAGTGCTGGGGCCAAAGTGGCGACTGCATTACTATGCTCATCTCAAAGAAATTAAAACATCCTCCTTTTCGTTTGTCCATTCAAAGAAATCAATCGGTACGGTGGGTACCACCGGTAATGCTGTTGGTAAAGCACCACACTTGCATTACACAATCAGATCCGTCATACCTATACCATGGAGAAAAGATGATACCAAACAAGGATGGAGAAAGATGTTTTACTTGAACCCAACTGATTATTTGAATGCAGCTGACAAGTAACCTGCAAAGCCCGATTGAATTTACGAACGCCACTTACAATTGAAATGAATCTACACTTCCTTTACACCTGTTAAAATAATGAAAGGACTAATTTTTCGTCCCTGTACCGGCATTAACCGAATGAACCAGTTTAAGAACTGCATGATCAAACGTCTTAACACCTCTCCCTTTTGACTATCATAAAAACCGTTTGAAACAATCAGCTTCAAACCGTAAGCACTATACAGAATGCTGTAGTCTTCCAATTCAATTAACCGTTCACTCCAACTACCGGTGTAAGGATGACATGTATTTGTCGGATGACTTATTTCCTGAGGCAATACTCCCTTTTTTTCGTAATCCAATATAAGTTTTTCAATATCGTCTTTTCTTAATCCTCTAGATATTCTTGCAATCGTATGAACCAGTTCTCTGTCCATAGAAGAACGAAAGTTCATTATTATTTCTTTCCTCAATTCAAGAAAAGATTTGTGAGCATATCCAAACAAGGCTCTATCTTCAGAATCTCCGCCAATTAATTCTTCTCTTTGCTGTAGATCCATTAACTTTTTTACTATTCGGGGATTTTGAGGATTTGACGCTGTAGTAAAAACTGTTAAAAGCAGATTGGGTATCTGTACTACCATTTTGAAAAATACAGAAAGATCATAAATATGTTCTATCACATCCGTTCCTGCTATTACTACTTTCTTATTCTCTGTTTCAAGCTGCAGCAAGCGATCTTCGCCGCCATGAATAAATTCAATCCCTTCTATTGAAAGAAGACCGGCTGTATTATTTGCTGCTTCAATAAATTCCTGATCCAAATCAATTGCAAGCACCCGGTGAAAAGGCATTAAACGTGCAAACATCGCCATCAGGCCGTTCCCCGCACCAAAATCAACGAAGACCATATCCTCAATGTCAGCATTAGTGTTTTCGCTTATAATTTGGAAAATGCTTTGATATATTGAAAGATAATGTAAACGATATTTTATGAGATAGAGTAAATAGTCTTTTGCATAACCGGTAAAATGAATTTCATTTTCGTTTAATGATTCCAGTTTAGCTAAAAACTCAGCAGCATAAATATCAATATTATCTTTTGTTCCTCTCATTGAGTTTTTAGTTTATTTCTGCACGACCTTTTTTTTACTTTAATTATATAAAGGATATCCCTATATCTTATCTACATCCGGTATCACCACCACACTCTTCAAACTCGGATGATTATGCAATTGTACTTCCTGTGCAAGAATCATCTCTTTGCATTGGTGAATCAACTGTGCATCTTTCGGCAATTTAAACAGCAGCTCCATGATGTACTGATTACGGATGCGGTTCACCACCGGTTCTGCAGGACCAACCATATAATTAGCAAACAGCACTTTCATATTTTCTGCCACAAATTGTGCCGCTGCTTCCACTACTTCCTTTTGCTTATGTTTAAACGTTAACTGGATGATGCGTGAAAAAGGCGGATAAAAAAACTGCCTCCGGCCTTGTATCTCTTCTGCATAAAACGATTTATAATCATGCGCCTTCACAAATTTCAACACAGGATGATTGGTATTGGCCACCTGTATCAACACTTTACCATGTGCATCTTTTCTTCCGGCACGGCCACTCACCTGCTCCATCAATTGAAAGCCACGTTCATTCACACGAAAATCAGCAAAGCTTAACAGGCTATCGGCATCTAGTATGCCGACAAGATTCACATGTTCAAAATCCAAACCCTTTACCACCATTTGTGTACCCACCAATACATCAATGCGTTGCTGTTCGAAATTCTGGATCAACTGATCATGCGCTGTTTTACCACTCACCGTATCATAATCCATGCGAGCAATTTTTGCATGGGGAATTAACTCCTGCAGTTGCTCTTCTACTTTCTCAGTACCAAAATTCTGCTGCATAAAATCATGACTGCCGCAGGCTTCACAAGTTGTAACCGTTGGATAAATTGTGCCGCAGTAATGGCACTGCAGTTTATTCTTGAACTTATGATAGGTTAAACTCACATCACAATAACGGCAATTCGGAATCCAGCCACAGGCTTTACAAACCTGGTGGGGCGTATAACCTCTCCTGTTTTGAAACAGGATCACCTGTTTCTTTTGCAGTAATGATTCTTCAATCGCTTTTTGCAAAGCCGGTGCAATCATTACTTTTTCTTTTGTTTGTTTGAAGAGCGGCTTTGTATCGATCAATTCAATTGCCGGCAATTCACCTTCACCATAACGTTCATTCAATTCAACCAGGCTATACTTTTCTGTTTGAGTGTTATAATAGGTTTCAATAGATGGTGTTCCGCTACCTAACAATACTCTGGCACCAAATACCGTTGCATAATATACCGCTGCATCACGTGAATTATAACGTGGAGCAGGTTGTTGTTGCTTGTAACTGCTGTCGTGTTCTTCATCGCACACAATCAAACCCAGATCGGCAAAGGGAAGAAAGAGCGAACTCCTTGCACCCAGCACCACTTTCATTTCACCACTCTTGATCTTGTTCCAGATCTCAATGCGTTCGTTCTGATTAAACTTGCTGTGATAAATACCAATGTAGCCGCCAAAATGTTTTTGCAAGCGACGAATGATCTGAGCGGTCAGTGCAATTTCAGGCAACAGGTACAATATTTGTTTTCCCTTGCGGATATATTCTTCAATAAGTTTAATATAGAGTTGCGTTTTACCACTACCTGTTACACCGTGCAATAAACAAACAGATTTTGATTCAAATGATTTGCGAATTTCATCTAACGATGTTTGTTGTGCAGACGTTAATTCAAAATCGATCGAAATATTTCTTGGCAGATTGAGCAAACGATCAACTGCACGTTTCTCCAAGAATAAAATCCCCTTCTCCACCAACCCTTTCAGTTGTGCATCACTGGCGTTACTTTTTTTGAGCAAAGCTGTTTTGCTTACTTCGCCTTCTGTTTTTATCAAATGCAGATAGCTTAACAGCAATTCCATTTGCTTGGGTGCACGGCTCCAGTTGTTGAGTAATTCGCTCAACTGATCTTCATTATCGTATTGGGGATTGAGTAGTACGAAGGTTTCTTTCTTGGCTGAATACGTTTCTTTCAAGGATTCCCATACAAAACAAACACGCTTTTCAATCAATCGTTTAACGACAGGATATACATGTGATGTATCCAATATCTGCTGCACTTCGGGCAACTTCAGCTCCTTGCGAATGAGCAATGCTTCTGCAACCAAATACTCATCATGATCAAGCGTAGAAAAATCTTCGCCGATCTCCTCATTATAAACCAAGATGGTTTCACTACTGAGTTTAAAATGCGCAGGTAATGCAGCTGCCATCACTTCGCCTTCTGTGCACAAATAATAATCCGCTATCCATTGCCACAATTTCAACTGCTCTTCGTGGATGATGGGTTCAACATCCAGCACATTCAGAATAAATTTCGGGTCGAATGCCGCAGGTTTGTTGTTGTATAATGTTTTAATAACGCCGGCATAACGTTTTTTCCGCAATTCCACTTCCACACGCACACCCACACGTACCTGTTCCTGCAAACGATCGGGAATGCTCCAGGTATAATTTTTCGGAAGAGCGAGTGGTATAATTATTTCAGCGAACACGGTGAATGGTCAATAGTAAATGGTGATTACGCAATTTAGTGAGTAAGACCTGAATGTAGCAGCAAAATTATTGGAAGCCAAAATTGACCATTCACAATTCACCATTCACCACCCAACTTGCCTTGTATTCCTTCAGTTTAGCCTCCATTACATCGTATACTTTTTGTTTGAACGCCTGTACATCAAACGGTGTGTAGCCTTCCGGCGAAATTTCTTCGAGGTAAACAGTCCGCAGCTTACCGGGGGTCAACAAAAAAATGCTGCGCCAGTGCAACCGATTCACTGCATCTAAAAAGAGTAAAGGTTTGATGGGTGTTTGCGTTTCAATAGCCAAACGAAATGCGCCATCATAAAAATCGATCAAAGGTTTGTCGGTCATGTTAAAAGTGCCTTCGGGAGCAATGTAGATGGATATTTCATGACTCAATACCGAACGCAGCGTCTTTACACTCTTGGCCCGGTTTTCTGCACTACCTCGCAACACAGGCACCACTGCTGCATTGTAGATGATGCCAAACACGGGTATCTTTCCCATCTCAGCTTTGCCCAAAATACGCAAGGGCTGACGAATGGCTTTCAGCATCTGCGGAATATCCATGTACGAATTATGATTGCTGACAAAGATGTACGGTTGATGTGCCCTGATCTCCTGTTCAACAATTCGTTTGTGAGAAATTCCGATCAGGAACAACCAGGCATCGGCCCACCAATGCACAATCCGCATCACTGCATTGCCCCCTTTGATCTTGCCGAAGAAAGAAGCAACGAGTACAAATGGAACAACAATCAACATCATGATCAGAAACAGGATCATGGCGTAGATGACGTAAAGTATTTGCAGTGGTTTGAGTAAAATTTTCATGTATATATTGTCATGTCGACGAAGGAGACATCTGTTTGGCTATATGCAAATGACCGGTAGATCCCTCCTTCGTCGGGATGACAGATCATTATTTACAACTCGGGCACGCCCACTCATTCTCTAAATCAATCACCGTTACAATGGTTAAATGCCGTTGTTTCGGAGCAACAATAATACGTACATGCTGCCTGTCTCGTGAAGTAATTCCTTCCAATGCATACTTCGGACCTTGCGCTGCATCCAGTTCACTCTTCCTGTAATTCACTTCGGCTTTCTGCACAATTTCTTTTACTTCCTCCTGCGTAATATGCCTGCACTTCATACGGCAACGTGCATGCTTGGTGAAATAATAATCCGCTGACGGATCACGAAAAACATCCAGGTTGGTTTTCTGATTATCTGTTTTGCGATCGCTATCGCTTACATCTTCTGTTCGTGGTTTTCGTTTATCATTGTCAGTTAGCTGATCCTTACTGTTGCAGCGACGAATGAGCACAGCCGCCAGCAGTAACAGAATCAGCAGCAGATATGGAAGCGCTTTTTTCATGTTTGTGTTTGCTGTACAATAATATTGTTTTTCGGTGAGATGTGCAGTTGTGCCACCCAAAACAACGGCGGGTGACCCACCCAACCAAAAACTATAAACCGGAAACTAAAAACTTATTCTAACAAATACTTAATATCATCCAGCGTTAAACTCTTTACAAATCCTTCTTCGGCTGTGATCAAATCCTCCGCTAATTTCTTTTTCCCTGCCGCCATCTTCATGATCTTTTCTTCAATACTGTCCTTACAGATCATGCGGTAGGCAAACACATGCGATTGCTGACCGATACGATGTGTTCGGTCGATGGCTTGGTTCTCCACGGCAGTATTCCACCATGGATCGAAGAGGAATACATAATCAGCAGCGGTTAATGTAAGACCGGCATTGCCTGCTTTCAAACTCAACAGAAAAACCGCTACATCGCTTTCTTCATTCTGAAATTCGGAGACCAATTCTTGTCGCTCAGCAATTTTTGTTTGACCATCGAGGCGAATGTATCTGATGCCTTCTTTTTGCAGATCACGTTCCAGCAAATCGAGCATGGAAGTAAACTGACTGAACACCAATGCACGATGTTGCGGTATGATGGTTTTTAATTCATCAATAAGCACTTTGGTTTTAATACTGTCGTACGCAAACACATCTTCATCATTCACCAGTTCGCAACTGTTACAGATCTGGCGAAGCTTTGTCAACCCAGCCAATACACTCATCTTGCCTTTGTTCAACCCGTTTTCGCTGATGTCCATTAAGATATTGCCACGTACATTTTCTTTGATGCTTTCGTACGCTGCACGCTGATCCGCTTCCATTTCGCACCAGAGAATCGATTCTGTTTTTGCAGGAAGATCAGGTGCTGCCTGTTCTTTGGTTCGGCGCAATACAAAAGGGCGGATGAGTTTTTGCAAAGCAGCTGCTTTTTCTGCATCAGCTTTTTGCTCAATAGGAATCGCATATTCTCTTCTGAAAAATTCGTTGCTGCCCAGTAAACCTGGTAACAGAAAATGCATCTGGCTGAAGAGATCGCCTGTACCGTTCATCACCGGTGTACCGCTCAAGGCAATTTTTGTTTTTGCAACCAACTGCCATGTTGCTTTGGTTATTTGTGCAGATGGATTCTTGATATTCTGACTTTCATCCACTACCACTGTATTCCACGGAATGGTTTGCAGCAGTTCAACATCCTGCCTTAATGTTCCATAGCTGGTAATGATGATGCGGTTTGTTTCATCTTTCAATTCTTCTTCATCTCTGCCTGCACCATGAAACACAACCGCCTTTACATCTGGTGCAAATTTTTCTAATTCCTCTTGCCAGTTGTACAACAAACTTGCAGGAGCAACAACCAAGTGCTGATCGGTTGGTTGCTCTTCAATTTTATGCAAGAGAAAAGTTATCGTCTGTAATGTTTTTCCCAATCCCATATCATCGGCCAAACAACCGCTGCCGCCGATCTCCGATAACAAACGCAACCACTCATAACCTTTTTGTTGATAAGGACGCAACTGTTGCACCGTTAAACCTTTGGGCAATGCATACAATGGAGCTTCCTGCTTTTCCCATTGCTTCCATTTGCTGTACCAAGTTGCACTGATGTCTGTTTGAATCGATGCATCTGCAGATGTTTCACCTGTTGCTTCACTCATCAGCAACCACTTCGGCACCAGTAATTCTTCTTTGCGCACTTTACCGTGGCGGATCATCATGCCGTATTGCTTCAACCATTCTTCACCCAACACACCCAGGCTTCCATCTTTCAACATCACGGCTTTCTGTCCGTTCATTAAACTCTTTTGCAGATAGTTTAATGGTATGGCTTCTTTTCCAAACTTCACCGTCATGGCTACGCAAATCCAGTTCCCTTCCACTTCCTGTTTACTGATCACCGTTTCTGCAATATGCGGCGAGTAACGGAAATGCTTCATCAAGTCAATACCGAGCAAGTCGATATTCAGCTCAAGCAGTTTGTGATATACTTTTAAAAACCAACCTTTCTTTTGCGCTTCAGCAAAATTGAGATAGAAAAATCCATTGCTTTGATTGGTAAACTTTTCATGCAGCGAACGAAGAAACTCCACCAGCTCCTCTTCTTTCTGTTTAAGCCGAACAATCGAAATTGTTTTATCGCCTGAAGTTTGTTTGGTTATTTCTTCAAACGGACCATCCACCACATACCCATCGTACACAAACCGTGGTTCTAGTTTTAAGAATGTATTGTTGAGTTCACTGAGCATTACCTGTGGTTGCGGCTCTGCAATTAACTCTTCACCTTTTGCAATAACAGATGCATCTACTTTCAACTCCCACTCTCTTAATTTATTCAACACCTGTTCAAATGCAGCAGGATCGTTGGTTGTCCACTTCGTAGCATCCTGTTGCTGCAACCATTCAATAGCATCATGACTTTTTGAAGTGAGCTGATAATAACAAGATTCTGTCTCCACTAAAAAATGATACCGTTTAAATGCACTTAACGGCATGCGTTCTTTTCCTTTCACCACATACACTTCTAATTGATATTGTTCTTCATTTGTTGTTGCATGAAAAGCCAATTCAACAGGATACGCATAAAAAACACATTTCACTGTTTGCGCAGCAGGATGATAAAACTCTACGCCTTGCAATTGCCGCACTGCACTGATCATCGATTGCAGTTTACGGGTCATTGCTTTTTTCTGCATCAAGGCCCGTTCTTTTTCATCTTTGATGTATTGCGATTGTCCGACAATATCGGCTTCGGTTTTCTGCCATTCCCATTTGGAAAATCCGAGCAGTGTTTTTATTCCTTCATCGGTTAAATTGGGGAAATATACTTTCAGGTGTGCACGGTTCAGCGGTTGCTCGCCCGGCGTAACTCCGGTGGGCGTTTTAATCAGTTGCCTGATCTCCAGCATAGGTCGCTTGGTAAACAAATGCTTCGGCTGAAAGAGTAAATATGTTTTGGTATTACGGTTATCCATAGAAAAACAAGGGCGGCAAAAATAAGGGGTTGCGAAATGCGGCTGCGGCAAATGTTGAAAAATTTCACGCAAAGCACGCAAAGAAAATAAGGCGCAGAGAAATATACTGTAAATCAACCTCCTTTACTGTTATAATTCTTACGCAATCAAAATGATCATCCCCTCCCCGGAGGGGTTTCAGCATACGGCACATAATCAAAGTCAATAAGGGGTGGGTTAAGCGTTTCCTTTGCCGATTCTTAGTTATCTTTGCCGCCCTCATGGCAGCAGCAAAAACAGTCGCATTTCACACATTGGGTTGTAAACTCAACTATTCCGAAACATCCACACTCAGCCGGCAGATGGAGAGTGAAGGTTTTGAGAAGAAAGAGTTTGATGACTTGGCCGATGTGTATGTGATCAACACCTGCTCTGTTACCGATAATGCTGATAGAGAATGTCGACAGCTGGTACGTCGTATTCAACGCAAGTCGCCTGAAAGTTTAGTGGTAATCACCGGTTGTTATGCGCAATTAAAACCAAAAGAAATAGCAGAGATTCCCGGTGTTGATTTAGTGCTGGGTGCCGCAGAAAAATTCAATATCGTTTCGCACATTAAAGAACTGGCAAAAGGCGATAGTGCAAAGATCAGCAGTTGCGAAATTGAAGATGTAAGTGGCTTCAATGCTTCCTATTCCATCAACGACCGTACACGTACATTTTTAAAAGTACAGGACGGTTGCGATTATACCTGTTCGTTCTGTACCATTCCGCAGGCACGTGGAAAAAGCAGAAGTGATAATGTGGCGAATGTGATTGCCAATGCCAAAGAAATTGCAGCAGGTGGCAGTAAAGAAATTGTGTTGACGGGTGTGAACTTGGGCGATTTTGGTAAAGGTGCTGATGGTAATGGTTCGCTTTCCATTTATAACCGTGAAGAAAACTTCTTTGATCTTATTCAGCAGTTAGATGAAGTGGAAGGTATTGAACGTTACCGCATCTCTTCGATTGAACCGAACCTGCTCACCAACGAGATTATTGAATTTGTAAGCAGGAGCAAAAAGTTCATGCCGCATTTTCATATACCGCTGCAGAGCGGAAGCAATACCATTTTAGGTATGATGCGCCGCCGTTACAAGCGTGAACTCTATGCCGAACGTGTAGCATTGATTAAAGAACTGATGCCACATTGCTGTATTGGTGTGGATGTAATTGTTGGTTTCCCGGGCGAAACCGATGAACTGTTTAAGGAAACATTCGAGTTCCTTCATTCACTCGACGTATCGTACCTGCATGTATTTACTTATTCTGAGCGGGATAATACCCATGCATTAACGCTAGGACCTGTTGTACCGATGACCACACGTTACGAACGGAACAAAGCACTCCGCAATCTTTCTTACATGAAGATGCAATACTTTACCGAACAACATGCAGGTGAAACTAGACCGGTCTTGTTTGAAGGACATAGCAAGAACGGCATGATGGAAGGTTATACTGACAACTATATTAAGATCACTACGCCTTACAAGGAAGAATGGGTGAATGAGATTGTGGATTGGAAGATATAAGCTCAATTATACTTGTCATCCCGATGCACGAGGGATCTGTTGAGCTTTTGTACTAATGCCTTGCAGATTTCTCCTTCGTCGAAATGACAAAAAAGATCGGCTGTTATTTCTACTTCAACAACTCTTCCACATTCCGCTGTAAAATCGCTTCCAGTTTCAACTCCACTTCCTTCTCATTCACCATCAAATCCTTCAGCGTTAATTTATTCAGGAGATTATCGAGTGTGTACTGAATCATTTTCCATAAAGAACGGGTGCTGCAATCCACTGAGTTGGTACACAAACGTCCAAGCCCTGTGTGTGCATCACAAAACTGCTGATCGAACAAGGTACCACCCAATGCTTTCAACACATCATTAATCACAATCTGTTCTGCAGGCTTGGCCAACACATAACCACCTTTGTAACCGGGTGTGCTGTTAATAAACCCTTCCATACGCAGGGTGCGGCAAATCTTTGCCACATGCGGCTCCGTCAGCTTCTCCGCTTCACTCAATTGCGGAATACTCAAACCTTCAACGGGATTAGCCGATGCAATGCGGATGAGGATCCTGATTCCGTATTCTTCTGATGAAGTAATTTTCATGCTTTACAATTAAGATGTTATTCCTGTGTTGCTAATGGATCTACCTGGTATAAATTTTTGAAATACGTTCTTAACTCTTCACGCTCTGCATCTGTTGTTTGCTTTGTGCAGTGTTCGTTGTAAGCAGCGATCAATGCATCAGCAATGGTACCGGCATCGGTTGTTTCTATCTGGTGACGTTGCAGGTGCAACAATACTTTTCCATCTTTCAACAACATTACATTGGGTGAAGAAGGTGTAACACCGTTGAGGTACTTCTCACGGAAATGCACAACCGCTTCTTTTTCCATACCTGCAAACAGTGTTGCTTTTATATCGGGCACCACGTGATTAAAAAAGCTGAGCAATGCACCGGGACGGCTCACTCTTGCGCTGCAACCGCATACGCTGTTCAATACAACTAAGATTGTTTTTCCGGGATTACCTGCGAGAACTTTCTCTACATCTTCCACCGTCATCATTTGCTCAAAGCCGGCATCAACTAACTCCTTGCGATAAGGAGCTGCAATTTGTTCGGGATAGCTGGGACCTTGGTTGCCCATTAAACTATCTAAAGAGATCATTGCCATATATTATACCCCCATCCCCTAAAGGGGAGTTTTAGTTGGTGATTATTTATTTCGTTCGAAGCTCCTCATTCCCCCTTCAGGGGGTTAGGGGGCTTACATAAATCCTAATTCCAAAGCTGCCACTTCACTCATCATACTCTTCTCCCACTTCGGCGTCCAGGTGATCATCACGTTTACATCGGTAACACCTTCCACTTCTCTTGTCTTCTGATCTACTTCCACAGGCAACGATTGTGCTGCTGGGCAACTAGGTGCTGTCAACGTCATGGTGATGTTGGCATAACCTTTATCGTTGATGTCGATATTATAGATCAATCCAAGATCATAGATATTCACCGGCAACTCGGGATCAAATACCGTTTGCAGTTTCTCGATGATCTTTTCTTTGATATCTTCTTTATTCAAACTCATCAGTTCTTATTCATTTGTTGAGCTAAGAGATTAAAAAGTGAAAAAAGTAAAAGAGGGGCTTAAATTTTCGAAACATTCTTTACTCTTTTACCTCATTCATACCCTTAGCCAGATAAACTGTTGCATCTAATTTCATTTGCTTCACCATGCTCAGCAAACCGTTACTTCTGGTTTGCGCCAAGTGTTGTTTCATGCCGATCTTATCAATAAAATCCAGCTTTGCATCAATGATGTCCTTCGGTGCATGTCCGCTCAATACACGAATAAGCATACTCACCAATCCTTTTACAATCACTGCATCGCTTTCTGCACGGTAATACACTTTACCATCTTTCAACTCACTCACCATCCATACAGTACTCTGGCATCCTTTGATCTTATTCTCGTCTTTCTTATGTTCCTCTTCCAGCGGCTTCAGTTTCTTACCCATGTCGATGATGTATTCATATTTTTCATCCCATGAATCAAACAACGAAAACTCATCCACAATTTCTTCCTCTGTTTCTGCTATTGATTTTATTTCGCTCATCGTAATAACTTAATTGCTTTATGTAAGCCTGCGATCATTACATCAATTTCTTCTTTGCTGTTGTACATCGCAAAACTTGCTCTTGTTGTACCGGGAATACCAAAACGGTTCATCAACGGTTGTGTACAGTGATGCCCTGTACGCACAGCCACTCCCTGATTATCCAACAGAATACCTAAGTCCTGTGGATGCACGCCTTCCACTACATAAGATGCTACACTTACTTTCTGTTTTGCAGTACCAATTAAACGAATGCCATCGATCGATTGCAATTGTTCTGTTGCATACTTCAACAAAGCATCTTCATGTTGACGAATAGTTGCTTTACCAATACCGCTTACAAAATCAAGTGCAGCTTTCAATGCAACCGTATCAGCGATGTTGGGAGTGCCTGCTTCAAACTTATATGGCAGATCGTTCCAGGTTGTCTTTTCAAACGACACATCTTTGATCATTTCACCACCACCCATAAACGGAGGCATGGCTTCGAGCAATGCACGCTTGCCGTACAATACGCCAATACCAGTGGGGCCATATACTTTGTGTGAACTGATCGCAAAAAAATCACAATCCAGTTCCTGCACATCAATATCTAAATGCACGGTTGATTGTGCACCATCGATCATCACTACTGCACCAACTTTATGCGCTGCATCAATGATTTCTTTTACCGGATTGATGGTACCTAATGAATTGGATGCATGCACCACAGAAACCAACTTCACTTTTTCATTCAAGAGTTGATGAAACTCGTCCATGATCAATTCACCGTTATCATTTACCGGAATCACTTTCAATTTTGCACCGGTCATTTCTCCAATTAACTGCCAGGGAACAATATTGCTGTGATGTTCCATGCCACTGATGATGATTTCATCTCCTGCTTTCAGATTGGTACGTGCCCAGGTGTAAGCAACTAAGTTGATGCTTTCTGTTACGCCCCTTGTGAAAATAATTTCTTCACGCTCTTTCGCATGGATGAATTGCTGCACCGTATCTCTCGTAGCTTCGTAAGCAGCTGTTGCTTCTTCGGCCAGTGAGTGAATACCACGGTGAATATTGGCGTTGTAGTTTTTATAATACTCTGCCAGTGCATCAATCACCACTTGTGGCTTCTGCGTTGTTGCAGCGTTATCAAAATATACTAATGGCTTTCCTTTCACCACACGATTCAACACCGGGAAGTGCTGGCGAATAGCCTGTACATCAAACGTTGTATTTTCTAAAGTTTCAACCATTTTTTATTTTTTACCGCTGAAAACTAAAAACGTTGCCAGCGAATGAACTTGGTGAACCTTGTGTGCTCTTTGTGCCTTTGTGGTTCAATCAAATTTCAAAATCCAAACGCTCAGAAATAATCTGATCAACATACTGACGAATCGGTTCCAGTTCGATCTTATCCAAAATCTCAACTGCAAACGCATGTAACAACAATGCCTTCGCAGCTTTTTCACCAATACCTCTGGCCTGTAAATAAAACAATGCTTCATCATCCAAGCGACCAATGGTACAACCATGTGAACATTTCACATCATCAGCAAAAATCTCCAATTGTGGTTTGGTGTTCACAGTTGCTGTATCGCTTAACAACACGTTCTTGTTGCTTTGGTATGCATTTGTCTTTTGTGCATCCTGACGAACAAAGATCTTGCCGTTGAAAACGCCAGTAGCATTTTCATCGATGATGCCTTTGTACAATTCGTTGCTTAAGCTGTGCGGTTGTTGATTATCTACAATCGTGTGATTGTCGACATGTGTATTTCCTTTCACACAATACAAGCCATACATATTGCTTTCGCAACCGGGCGCTTCTAAAATAAAGTTGAGGTTGTTACGAATAACTCCACCGTTGAGTGTAATGGTAACAGAGTTTACTTTGCTTACGCCCAACTGACGCACATGCGTTGTTTTTACACAACTGCTGTGACTGTCTTCGTTCTGTATCTTGTAAATCGAAACCTGTGCATTCTCTTCCACCACAATTTCACTCACTTTGTTAATGAACGAATCGCTGGTGCCGATGGTTACTTCTTCTTCCACCAGTTTCACTTCGGCATTGGCTGCTACATAAATTAAGGTGCGTGGTTGCGACAATACATTCACTGTTCTTGCATCGTTGATGTAGTAACAGTACAAAGGATGTTCAACTGATTTATTTTTCTTTACGGCAATGAACAAGCCCTGGTAGGCAAACGTGTTGTTCAATGCATTGATGCCATCGGTATGGTAATTGGCGCTGTGACCAAGGTTCGCATCAACAATCGCTTTGTATTCACCTTTCACCGCTTCGCTTAACGGAAGAATCACCAGTTCATCAGCCGATGAACGGATGTTTGAAAGCTCGGCATGATAAATACCATTGACAAATACCAGCTCATTCGCAGCTTCATGGCCGGGCAAACGAAACGCATCCACATCTTTTGCAGTAACAGCTGTTGCATCAACTGCATACGAAAAATCTTTGTTGAGTACAGCGCTGATTCGTGTGTACTTCCACTCTTCGTGCTTCACAGTTGGAAGACCCTGCTCATTGAACAGTTCCAGTCCTTTTTGACTCAAAGCCTTTAACGAACCATTGCCGCTGAATGATTCTTTGCTGAGCTTATCCTGTATTAATTCTTTTAATTCTGACATCTTGGCCTCACCCTCGGTCCCTCTCCGGTAGAGAGGGAGGCCGAGCTTTGTTTTATTTGTTTATCAATTGCAATTAAGCATTTCATCTATTATACCCTTATCATCACATTTCGACATCTCTACGATTTATCAAACTCCAAAACAAGCTAGGGCTGTGCATTGGAGTTCTCCCCTTCTGGGGGAGTTAGAGGGGGCTTTCTACTTCTTCTCCCAGTTCTTCTTTAATAAAATCGTATCCTTTTTCTTCCAGTTCCAGCGCCAATTCTTTACCACCACTTTTTACAATACGTCCTTTGTATAATACATGTACGTAATCCGGAACGATATAATCAAGCAAACGCTGGTAGTGCGTAATCACCAATGTCGCATTGTCTTTCGATTTCAGTTTGTTTACACCCTCTGCTACAATACGCAGGGCATCAATATCCAAACCGCTATCCGTTTCATCAAGGATGGCAAACTTTGGCTCCAGCATCGCCATCTGGAAAATTTCATTACGCTTCTTTTCACCACCACTAAAACCTTCGTTGAGTGAACGGCTTAACAAGCTCTGATCAATTTCAACCAGCTTCATTTTTTCTTTCATCTTCTTCAGAAACTGCACCGCATCCATTGGTTCTTCACCACGATACTTGCGCACTTCATTCACCGCAGTTTTAATAAAGTTGGTGGTGCTTACACCGGGAATTTCAATGGGGTATTGAAACGCAAGGAATACACCTTCACGTGCACGGTCTTCGGGAGAAAGTTCCAACAGATCTTTTCCGTTGAACTCAACACTGCCACCTGTTACTTCATAATCAGAACGGCCAGCGAGTACAGAAGCCAAGGTTGACTTACCACTTCCGTTTGGTCCCATGATCGCATGCACTTCGCCTGCTTTAATTTCAAGGTTGATACCTTTTAAGATTTCCTTCTCTTCAATCCTTGCCTGTAAATTTTTGATACTTAACATGATTTCTATTTTTTGCCACGAATTACACGAATGAACACGAACTCGCTTTTATTTAGTTGAATAATGATTCTTACGTTGAAGTGTGCGACGCAACAGAAGTTTCATTTCTATTCTATCGCTGATCAACAAAAAAAGAACTTTTAAATTTTAACCTGTAACATTCACTTTGAGTGTTAACAGTTCCCCCTTCAGGGGGCGGAGGGGGGTTAACCAACACTTCCTTCTAATGAAATCGCCAACAGTTTCTGTGCTTCCACTGCAAACTCCATCGGCAACTGGTTCATTACTTCTTTAGCAAAACCATTAATGATCAATGCAACGGCAGTTTCTGTATCCAACCCACGTTGATTGCAATAGAAAATCTGGTCTTCACCAATTTTAGAAGTAGTGGCTTCATGTTCTACCTGTGCAGTACTGTTCTTTACTTCAATGTAAGGGAAGGTGTGTGCACCGCATTTATCGCCCAGCAACAAACTATCACACTGTGAAAAATTTCTTGCATTCACCGCATTCTTACCCACCTGCACCAAACCACGATAAGAGTTTTGACTGAAGCCCGCCGAAATACCTTTCGATACAATGCGGCTTCTGGTGTTCTTACCAATGTGCATCATCTTGGTACCGGTATCGGCCTGCTGATGATTGTTGGTAACAGCAACCGAATAAAATTCACCCTGACTGTTATCGCCTTTTAAAATAACGGAAGGATATTTCCAAGTAACTGCAGAACCTGTTTCAACCTGTGTCCAGCTAATCTTTGAATTTACACCGGCGCAAATACCACGCTTAGTAACAAAGTTGTAAATACCACCTTTGCCATCTTTATCGCCGGGGTACCAGTTTTGTACGGTACTATATTTTACTTCTGCATTATCAAGTGCAACAATTTCAACCACCGCAGCGTGCAATTGATTTTCATCACGCATTGGCGCTGTACAACCCTCGAGGTAACTTACATAGCTGCCTTCTTCGGCAACAATCAATGTACGTTCAAACTGTCCGGTATTTTCAGCATTGATACGGAAGTAGGTACTCAACTCCATCGGGCTTTTTACACCTTTTGGAATATAGCAGAAACTACCATCGCTAAACACCGCACTGTTTAAGGCAGAGAAATAATTATCGGTCATCGGCACAACCGAACCCAACCATTTTTTGATGAGTTCCGGATGTTCCTGCACGGCTTCGCTCATGCTGCAGAAAATAATGCCCAGCTCGGCGAGTTGCTTTTTAAAAGTGGTAGCAATTGAAACCGAATCAATCACCGCATCAACCGCCACATTGCTCAAACGCTTTTGCTCGTCCAGCGAAATACCCAGCTTTTCGAACGTAGCTCTTAATTCAGGGTCTACTTCATCCAGGCTGTTGAGGGTTTTCTTTTGTTTGGGAGCGCTGTAATATTTAATGGCGTTGTAATCTACCTTGGGGTACTTCACATTGGCCCATTTCGGCTCGGTCATTTTCAACCAATGACGGTAGGCTTTGAGTCGCCATTCGAGCATCCACTCGGGTTCGTTCTTTTTAGCGCTGATGAAACGCACAATGTCTTCACTAAGTCCGGGAGGCGCCTCGTCGGCTTCAATGTCGGTTACCCAACCATATTTGTACTCACTCAGGGCCGTTTGCTCCAGTGTATTGAGCATCTCACTCATGATTCGATTTGTTTAATCTGTTATCCTAAAATCTTGAACAATTACAATCTGTACACAAAAGTACAGATTAATCTATACAAAAAAGTATAGATAATGTTCAAAAAGCGGAAAAACTTGACATCTTGTGGATTGGGTCGGAACGCTGGTGCGGACTGAACCCTAGAAGAATTGGGGATTGGGAATTTGGTCCCGATAGCTATCGGGATGGGGCTGTGGGCGATTGTTCCTTGATAATCTTCAGTTCCGGCTTTTCGCTGTACCTCCGCTACGCTGCGGTGCCGCTGCAATCCGGCAGCCCGAGGGCTATTTATCAGGATTGTGCTGAAAACAATATCCGTTTGCGATGCTTGTCATATGCTTGCATCTGTTTCCTGCTTTGGTAATCCCTTTACATTGAACTGTGCGATTTTGCCCTTGTGGGCGGTTTGTTTGAGGTTGACTATAGGTCATTTCTGGTTTGCATATTTTGCAAGGACTTAATCCAAGCTTTCCCGCTTCATTTAAAGTAATTTTTTGAGAAACATTATTGACCATCCTGCACGTGCCAAGATGATATTTTGCGCCGGATGGAGTTTTGTAGACATCCTGAGCTTGAAGCAACGCTGGCAGGAAAAAGAAAAGAAAAAAAAGGATACGCATTTACAGATGTTTTGGGTAAAGCCAAAACGACTTTTCGTTTACTTTATTTTCTTAAACCCAATCCTCTCATTCCATTACCTCTCCGCAGTCTTTTCATCCAGCATATTTTCTATGGCATCGTAAACCAGACCTGCCGTCAGGCAGGTCTGGCTGATTTGCACCTCAAATTCACCTATTCGTTCCTTGATTTCTTTCAGCTGTTCTTATACCCCAATTGTTTTTAATATAAACAGTACGTACAAACAAATAAACATTACACCCTCCCAAACAGAGATCCGTTTGTCCTGTGTAAGCAGATAAAAAAGCAACCCGCAGACAGCCATTAACGGCAATGAAAAACCGGTTAGTGCAGATGGAACAGTTACTGATCCAAAAAACGAAGCCACAGCCGGAATTACCAATGTATTGAACACGCAGGAGCCAAGCACATTCCCCATTGCCATTTCAGCTTTGCCTAAACGGATGGCTGATGCAATGACGGCGAGCTCAGGCAAAGTGGTACCCAATGATAAAAGTGTAAGCGCTATCACCGAACTGGGTACCTGCAGAGCGATCGCAATTTTTTCCAGCGAATAGATCGTATAATCCGCTCCAAAGAAAATCCCGATGCCTGCGCCAACAAGAATTAACAACTGCAAAAAAGGAAATGCAGTTCTTGGCTTTTTTTCTACTACTGGTGCAAGCTCATCGGTTTCACCTTTGATGAGGTAAACAGCATATACAATAAAAATAACAATTCCGATTGCCGCCTCTCCAACGTTAATGATACCATCATAACTGATAACAAGAAAATAAAACACACTGCCCAGTAAAAAATGCAGATCGATATAAATATAGTTGCTGGATAAATAAATGGTCTTGCGGTTGAGCACTGCGGCCAACCCGGTAATGAGGAGGATGTTCGAAATGTTAGCGCCAATAATATTGCCCGGCAAAATTTCTGAAACTCCTTTTTGAACCGAAAGAATACCCGAAATAAGTTCGGGCAGCGATGTGCCGATGCCAACAATAAATACTCCAACTACAAAAGAAGGCAACCCCATCCAGCTACCGATCAATTCCGCTGCATTTGTAAAAAAACGGGCAGCTACTAATAAAACTGTGAGTGCTGCAATAAAAATGAGGATATGTACAATCATTTGCCGGTGATTTTACAGGAACAAAAAAAGAAAGATACCCAATTTTACGTTTAATCTATCCCCGCAAATAAACAAAAGCGGGTGCAGAAAATGCACCCGCTTTTATACACTGATGGTGAAAATTAATTTCCGGTTGCGGGTTCTAATAATTTAAAAAACTGATCGAGTTGCGGCAGAATAACAATACGTGTTCTTCTGTTGTTTGCTTTTCCTTCTTTTGTTTCATTTGCTGCAATAGGCTTGTATTCACTACGTCCAGCAGCGGCCATTTTCGCCGGATCTAATCCATATTCTTTCTGTAACAAACGTACGACAGTTGTTGCACGCTTCACACTCAAGTCCCAGTTATCAACCAAGATTGCATTGCCTTTAAAAGGAACATTATCGGTATGCCCTTCTACCATAAATTCAATTTCAGGTTGGTTCTTCAACACCAATGCCACCTTACCCAGCACTTCCTTTGCACGGTCGGTGATTGTATAACTACCACTCTTGAATAATAATTTATCGGAGATATCAATGTACACTACACCTTTATCTACTTTAATATTGATGTCTTCATCTTCAATATTACCGATCGCTCCTTTCAGATTCATCACCAGTGCCAGGTTAAGCGAATCTTTATACGCCATTTGTTGTTGCAGTGTTTGAATATAGGCATCTTTTGCACCAATGTTCTGCAACGATTGTTTAATACTTTCAGCCTGTTGCTTTGAAATAACAGAAAGATTTTCCAACTGCTGTAATGTAGCCGTGTAATTCTGTTTAATCAGTTCAATTTCCCTGTTCAGATCGGCGATCTTTTTATTCAGTTCATTCTTTTCCTCATGCAAGGTTGCTTTTTGATTATTACAATCTGCCAATGAACCTTCAAGGGTTTGGTAACGTGTTTGCAGTTGAACATAATCGGCTTGTGCCTTTTTAAATTTCTTACTGCTAACGCAGGATGTTAATACAAATGCAGCACAAACGACTGCCGCCATGTAATTCAGTTTCATAAAAAATAAATTTAGATGTACAATGTGCGGTGCTTTTACAGGGTGCGTTTAAGCGGGCCGAAGGTAGCCCCGTTTGCAAATAAAAACACTTGTATAAATGTTAATTTATTACACGCACTGTTTTACAGAAGAGATAGTAAAAACCCTGCCAAAAAATCAAAACATAAAAATATCAAAAGCTCATCTCAGGTATTTCACCTTCAACCAACAGGCGGCCGGCTGTTTTTGTAACAATTTCCTGCACACTTACACCGGGGGCACGCTCCAGCAGTTTAAATCCATCGGGTGTAACATCCAGAACTGCCAGATCGCTGACAATCTTTTTTACACAGCGTTTACCCGTTAGCGGTAGCGTGCATTGTGGCAGCAATTTGCTTTCGCCTTTCGGATTGGTATGCATCATGGCAACAATAATATTTTTTGCACTGGCTACAAGATCCATGGCGCCTCCCATGCCTTTCACCATTTTACCCGGAATTTTCCAGTTAGCAATATCGCCTTCATCACTTACTTCCATGGCACCTAAAACAGTCAAATCAACTTTGCCTGCACGGATCATTCCAAAGCTCATGGCACTATCAAAGAAAACAGAGCCCGGCAATGTGGTAATGGTTTGCTTACCGGCATTGATAAGATCGGGATCTTCCTCACCTTCAAACGGGAAAGGCCCCATGCCCAGCAACCCGTTTTCACTTTGTAATTCTACATGGATACCCGCCGGAATATAATTCGCAACAAGTGTTGGAATGCCGATACCAAGGTTTACATAGTAACCATCTTTTAATTCCCGTGCAATGCGTTGTGCTATTTGTTCTTTCGAAAGTGGCATAAATACAATTTGAAAATTAGTTGATTGGAAAATGAATGAACGATACGTTAAGCAACCTGAAAACAAGGAACATCCTTTTCAAATTGCCACATGCTCAAATTCGTTTTCTTACCGTTCGTTGCTCAATCCTTTTTTCATAATCACTTCCCTGAAAAATACGGTGCACATAAATACCCGGCGTATGAATTTCATTTGGATGTAAAACACCCGGCTCTACCAATTCTTCCACTTCGGCAATGGTAATCTTGCCGGCCATTGCCATCAGCGGATTGAAATTGCGGGCGGTGTCTTTATAAACAAGATTGCCCATTGTATCACCTTTCCATGCTTTTACAATGGCATAGTCTGCCTCAAATGCATATTCAAGTAAATAATCTTTACCCTTGAAATTGCGTACTTCTTTTCCTTCGGCTACTTCAGTTCCCACTCCCGCTGGTGTGTAAATAGCAGGCATGCCGTAACCTGCAGCCATGCAACGTGTAGCGAGTGTTCCCTGCGGAATTAACTCTACTTCCAGCTCTCCGCTTAACAGCTGCCGTTCAAATTCTGCATTCTCGCCTACGTAAGACGAAATCATTTTCTTTACCTGCTTTTGCTGCAGCATTAAGCCAATACCAAAATCATCCACGCCAGCATTGTTTGAAATGCAAGTGAGCTGTTTTGTTCCTTTCTTCACTAAGGCTGCTATACAATTTTCGGGGATGCCGCATAAACCAAAACCACCAAGCATTAGAGTTGCGCCATCAGGAATATCCTGAATGGCTGCATCGGCATTGGCAACAACTTTATTCATTGCAATCGTATTTACTTGCAAGATAAGAGAAGAATGCAAATGAACATTTGTTAAAAAATACGACGGTTCATTTCTTTTACTCCTTTAAGCTGCTTCCAGGTACTCACGCAACTCCTGCAATACTACCTGTACCGACGAATCAATTTCGGCTATGAGATGCTTCATTTGTTCACGCTCGGTATTTTTTGAAATATCGCCTTTTTCAATTTGAATTACTTTGCTCGACACCTGTTCATTTACTCCCAATATTTTCAAGGTCGACTTCATGTTATGTGCAGTTTCTTTTATGAGCGCCTGGTCGGCTGCGGCAAATGATTCCTGTAAACGTTTTACTTCGCCCGGTAAAAAATCAAACGCCTTACTTAACAGATCCTGAATATTTTCTTTCTTACCACCTGTTAAGCGCTGCAGGTAATCAATGTTCACCAGTTTAAGATGTTTGTTTTGCTGAATAGCCGGCTGTGTATTCCAATCGTTATAATGATTTAAAAGCTCCAGCAATTTACGTTCATCAACAGGTTTGGTTAAATAGGCATTCATACCTGCGCTGATGGCCTTTTGTTGTTCGATACTTTGACAGAACGCACTCAAACCAATTACCGGCGTTTGCAACTGCAGCTCGGCCCTTATTTTTTTGGTTGTATCAATGCCACTAAGGCCGGGCATTTGTATATCCATCAAAATAAAATCGTAGGTTTTATGCCGCAGCAATTGCAATGCTGTAACGCCACTCTCTGCTTTATCAAAAATAAACTGATGCTCGGCCAGCAGATAGCCCATCAAATCCCGGTTCATCTCATTATCATCTACAATCAATATTTTCTTTTGCCTTAATTTTTCATTACTGATGATTGCCGCTTCTTCCGCCTGCGTTTCAACGGTTGCAACAACAAATGGCAGAAGTAAATTAAACTGCGTTCCCGCACCCGGTGTAGAAAATACGTCAATTTCACCGCCCTGCATTTCTACCAGTTGTTTTACAATTGGCAAGCCTAAGCCAGTGCCATAATATTTCTTTGAAGTTTTGCTTTCAATTTGATAAAACCGCTCAAATACATAAGGTAGTTTTTCTTTATCAATACCAATGCCTGTATCCTGTATTACAAACTGCACCCATGCCTTTCCATCGTTTTGTTTTAATACAGATGCGTTTACAGTTACCGATCCCTGCTCGGTAAACTTGATGGAGTTGCCGGTAAGATTTACAAGAATCTGCATCAGTTTTTTCTCATCGCCAAGTACATGGGCAGGCAACTGTTCATCGGCATGAATATGCAGTAACAGATTTTTACTCTCGGCCCGGTTTTGCAATACGTTGTTGAGATTCGATAACACCTGTTTTAAACTGAAAGGATCATTTGAAAACTGAAAATGTCCTGACTCCAGTTTTGAATAGTCGAGCACATCATTAATTACTTCCATTAATAAGTTACCCGATACTTTCATGGAGTGAATCCATTGACTGGTTTCGGTAGTATGTTCCTTTTTTAATAACAGGTTGGTATAACCGATAATAGAGTTCAACGGCGTACGTAACTCGTGTGTAACATTTGCAATAAACTGATCTTTTACCAGTTGTGCCTGCTGCTCTTTCTGTATGGCAATCGACAACCGGTTGTTTAACCTGTTTGTCTCAATCATTTTATACAGTACAAGAAAGGCAATGGCCGACATAAATAACAATGAAAACAAATTCCACTTTTTATCAAGCTGCAGCAGTTCGTTTTTTTCAGCCGTAATCGTATTGTTTAACTGCCCGATTCTTGCACCTAATGCATCCACAACTTCCTGTTCGCCTAACGTAAGTTCTTTGAATGATTTTTTATACTCTTCACTGGCTAAGATGATCATTGCTCCTTCTTTCCCCTGCTCATCATACACATGTAAGGTTTCTTTATTAAACTCAATACGGTTCGATGCTTTGTGCACAAACAGATTGACGAGGTACTTGGGAACATAACCGTCATAAGTTGCCCTTACTAACGATAAACTTGTTTCAACAGCAGCCAGGTTTTTTGTAAAGTCATCCCGTTTCACCGCCTCACCGGTTTCAATATATGTTTCCAGCAGGTGATCGTTTTGTGTAATAAGAAAGGTTGTTTTTTCAATAGCCTGCTGATACCGCTGGTGCATAATCACCGAATCGGTTTGTGCTGTGTGATCCTTGACCGAATCGAATACACCTGATTCAATAAAATAGTTAAACCCGATGCCGGTTAACAGAATTACTGCAATACCAATGAATGTGAGCAGTTGTTTAAAGCGGGGAGTAGACAAGACGGAGCGCAAGCCTGGTTTCATAGTTCTGGATTTTGGAATAAGGTTCTGAAAAATTACACTTATTCTTTCTTTCATGCAACACTGTCCTGCATGTTTTTTCCCTGTATCCGTAACCGTAAAACAACGTACGTATATTAACGTATCATACGCCAGCACCAGCGTTGCAGCTTTCCTTCAAAGTCGAATGGTGTGGTAGCTTTGGTAATATCTTTGATGGTTGTTGCTTCAATCTGCTCCTCGTGCAATTCAAATTTCCGGGCATTGTTGCTGAAGTATAAGATGCCGCCGGGTTTCATGGCTCGCAGTGTTTTATTAATGAGCTCCGCATGATCTTCCTGTATATCGAGGAAGTCTTTCATTTTTTTGCTGTTGCTGAATGTTGGCGGATCCATCACCACGACATCAAAGGTGGCCGGTGTAAGTGTTTCGAGGTATTGCTTTACATCGGCTACAACAAACTTGTATTTATGATGATCAACGAAATAATTTGCTTCAAAATTTCGTTTTGCCCAATCGATGTAGGTATTGGACAGATCAACTGTTACTACTTCTGCCGCACCTCCTGCTGCTGCATATACGCTAAACGATCCGGTATAAGCAAAGAGATTCAGCATCTTTTTATCCTTCACTTCATCCATTACCATTTTACGTGTAATGCGATGATCGAGAAACAAACCTGTATCTAAATAATCGGATAAGTTTACGAGAAAGTTTAACCCGTTTTCTTTTACTTCAAAAAACTCTTTTTCTTCTGCCGTTTTCTGGTATTGTGAATGGCGGTTGCTTTTTCGCCTGCGTTCTTTTGTGTAAATGTCATCTTCCGGAATATTTAAAACGCTGCTGATTACTTCCACTGTTCCTTCAAGCCATTCCTGGTGTTGTTCTTCGGTGAGGTTATGCTTTGCTTTGTATTCACTTACACAAACCCGGGTATCGTACAAATCGATGCTGACAGGAAACTCAGGTAAATCTTTATCGTACAAACGATAACAACTGATGCCCATACGCCGTGCCTGTTTCTCCCGGTGTTTATACACTTTGGTTAACCGGTTTTGAAACATTTGTAATTTATCTGAAAGCATGATAGTGAAAAATGAGTGGTGAATAGTAAATGTCTTGTGCCTGGTTTTTGTGTTCCATCGCTACAGTGCCAGCAAACTGCATCCCCGTATATCGCTGTTATCCATACGGCCCATTACACGAAAGCTGCCATCTTCAAATACTTCGCCAATATCATCTGTTGCAATAAACCCACAGGAATAAACATTGGCCAGGTCAATAATATTCAAAGCCCCTTTTCCTGTTGTACGTATCTGCATGGGATCGTCTTCTTCTCTAACTAACACCTTCATCCATGGCGGACAGTAAAAAATTCCATCTCCTTTTGAGTACGCCTGACTCAACAGTTCCGTCATACCATATTCTGAATGGATTTTTGCAACAGAAAAACTTTTTTTCAATTGCTGATGTACTTCCTCCCTGGTCATCTCTTCCCTACGTCCTTTCATACCCCCTGTTTCCATCACAAGGGTATGCTGCAGCGGTAAGTGGTATTTTTCTGCGAAATCGAGTAAGCCAAAGGTTACACCAATCAGCAATGTTTTTTGTTGTTGTTGCTCCAGTTGCTGTAACCGTTTTACCAATTCGTCTACATCTGCAAGAAAAAAGCCATTCAGCGGATGGGCGCTTTCATCCATCATCCGCTGCACCATGTACACCAGCGATGAATGCTTCCGCTCAAGATAAGAAGGCAACAAACCCAAAATGCAGTAATCTTTCACTGCACCATATTGCAAGGTAAATCCATGAAAAAATGAATCTTCATATAACTGCAGGCTTTTTACCAAATGTTTACTTTGTACAGTTTGCGTGGTACCGCTGCTTTCAAACACCTGTTCCGGTTCAAACACCGTTGTTTTAACCGCATGTGTTTTAAAGAAACTGATCGGAAGAAAGGGGATCGTTTCAATTGCTTTAACCGATTGGGTGGTGCGTGCCAACGCATCAACAAATCCACCATAAACGCTGTTATTACTGTATTGGAAAGAAAATAATTCCAACGCAGCCTCGTTGAAGACGGTGCTGTTTACCTGCAAAAGATTGTTAACAAACGAAGGAATCAATTTTTTGGTGGATTATTAATGCTTAAATTTGGATACAGAACCTTAATACATGACAGCAAAACTATTACTTCTTTTCGTAACAACTGCCCTGCTTGCCGGCTGTGGAAAAGAGAAATACCAAACAAAACCGCAGATCAAAATCAAATCTGTAAAAGTGGGCAATATTACAGATGGTTTGGGTAATACAGGAAAAGTAGTGGAGTTCGATTTAACTGTTACGGATAAGGAAGGTGATGTGCAGGATACAATTATCATCGATAAACTTGATGCAGCTTCGCCTGCATGCCCGGGCAATACCTTATTGGGCGATGCTTATAAAATTCCCGATTTCCCCGGCGAGCCCAATCAACAGGTAACAATCAAAGTAAAATATTCCAATATTAATATTGCCGGATACGGTTTACTGGGCGGATCTGCCTGCTCACCACAAACCGATGTATCAAGATTCCGTTTCATTATTTCTGACAAAGCAAAAAACAGAGATACTATTACAACCGACCCTGTTGCACTCGGCTTCTAGTATCTTTGCCCGATGAACAGGCTGCTCCGTTTTCTTTTATTTGAACACCTGGTTATTGCCATCAGCGCTGCTGCATTATGCGCTCAAACCAAATTATTCTATGCCATTTTCGATTATCCGCAAACGCTGATTGCCTTCGTATTTTTTGCAACCCTGCTCAGTTATAACCTGCATTTTACATTTGCGGCAACCAAAAGCAGTTCGTCGGAACAGCTGCAATGGTTCAGAGAAACCAAACAACTTACACTGGTTTTAAATATCGTATCGCTGCTTGCCACACTTTGGTTCTGGTGGAAAATCCGCAGCATTAATAATCACATTGTTGCGGCTATTCTTTTTAATGCGGCCTATACCGCTCCGTTATTATTAAAAAATCCCATCAAACTCCCATCGATCCTCACGTTTATTAAAAGCTATTTTATTGGGTTTGTATGGGCCTATGCCACAGTTGTGTTACCATTGGCGTTCTTTAATGTTGAACCTAACATCAACGAACTATTTCTTTTTGTAAGCAGGTTGTTACTTGTTGCACTTGCCACTATGATTTTTGATTACCGTGACCGTTTACGTGATTTTGAAATGGGCGTACATACCCCGGCCAATATTATGAACGAACGGCAATTTGAAATTTTCTTCTTTATCAATGTACTCATCTACTCATTTTCCGTCGTGTTTCTGGCCATACGTTTCAATACGTACCTGCATCTGCTGCAATTAATTCCGGGACTGGTGGCCATTTACCTGCTGCGTATTTCCAAACGGGAAAACAGCGATTACTTTTACCTTGTATGGGTTGATGGACTGCTGATTCTTTCGCCTGCCCTCAGTTTATTTCTCCTGCTTTAAAGAACAGGCTGATGCACTTGGCAAAAAATAAGGAACTGCATCTGTTTAAATTAGCGAAACCGTACATTTGCTGAAAGCACTAAACCGATGGCAAAAGCAAAAGCAGCAAAGAAAAAATCAATTCTTACCGACAAGTCTCTGGAGTTTTTAAAAAACTATCATAACACTCATTCGCCTGTTGGTTTTGAAATCAGCGGACAGAAAGTATGGCTCGAATACCTGAAGCCTTATATTGATACACATTATGTAGACCCATACGGAACCGCCGTTGGTGTTATTAATGCAGAACACCCGTTTAAAGTAGTAATTGAAGCGCATGCCGATGAAATCAGCTGGTTTGTGAATTACATTTCACCCGAGGGTTTAATTTACCTGAAGCGTAACGGAGGTGTTGACCACCAGATTGCACCTGCCAAACGTGTATTTATACACGGCAAAAAGGGTATTGTAAAAGCAGTATTCGGCTGGCCCGCTATTCATACACGTTTAGGTACTCCGGATACAAAAGAACCGCAGCCACGTGTAGATAACCTGTGGCTCGATTGCGGGGCACGCAGCAAAAAAGAAGTAGATGAACTGGGCATTAAAGTAGGTTGTGTGGTTACTTACGAAGAAGGATTTGATGAGTTGGCACACGACTATTACATTGCCCGTGCGTTTGATAACCGCATTGGTGGTTTTATGATTGCCGAGGTTGCCCGCCTTCTTAAAGAAAATAAAAAGAAATTACCGTTTGGTTTATACATTGTTAATGCCGTACAGGAAGAGATTGGTTTACGTGGTGCAGAAATGATTGCCCGCCGTATTAAGCCCGATGTAGCGATTGTTACCGATGTAACACATGATACTACCACTCCAATGATCAGTAAAATTGTGGAAGGCGAAATCGCCTGCGGAAAAGGCCCTTCGCTTGCAACAGCTCCTGCTATTCATAATAAACTGCTCGATTTTGTTACAGATGTTGCAGATAAGAAAAAGATACCTGTACAATGGCGTTCGTTAAGCCGCAGCACCGGTACCGATACAGATTCATTTGCGTATGCAAATGATGGTTGTCCTTCTGTACTCATCAGTATTCCGTTACGCTATATGCACACAACTGTTGAAATGTTGCACAAAAGCGATATTGAGAATACAATTCATCTTATTTACGAAACCCTGCTTGCATTAACTCCTAAAACCAACCTGCGCTATTTATGATGCAGTTGTTATATCTCGATCCCGGCAGCGGCAGTTACCTTATTCAGGTAATTATTGCTGCTGTACTGGGGGTGATCTTCTATTTTAAAAGTGGCTGGAACTGGATTAAAAGTTTCTTTGTAAAAAACCCGCCGCCAAAAGAAGAGGAGGAAAATGAATCAGCTGATTAATCATCATCCTGCTTCGTTCAGAGATCCGTCGGGTTTTATCTATGAACAAGACGGATTGATTTATCGTTTCGTTTCTACTGCTTATGCAGTTGATTATGCATTATTGCAGAACAGCGGGCTTGCTGCTGAACTACTAAAGAAAAATTTACTCTTACCATTTACAGAAACGGCCGATAACCATACCGGCCGTTCTGACTGGCATAAAACATTACTGCCGCAACAACTCCCTTTTTTTTCATATGCATGGGAATGGAGCTTCAGCCAATTGAAAGGTGCGGCATTGGCAACACTTACTGTTTGCAAACTTGCATTACAAAAAGGCATGATCTTGAAAGATGCCACGCACACCAATATGCAATGGGTTGATGGCAAGTGGAAGCTAATTGATACGCTTTCGTTTGAAACATATACAGCCGGCGAATCGTGGATTGCTTACCGGCAGTTTTGCGAATGTTTTCTAAATCCGTTGTTGCTTGCTGCATATAGCGGCATGGAAGTGCATAAGCTTGCGTTAAGCTATCCGGATGGTGTGCCTGCTGCAGTAACATCCAGGTTGCTGCCATTGAAAACAAAATTCAACGCATCGATATATCTGCATGTGCACTTGCAGGCAAAGCTGGGCGGTAAACCTACGGCCGAGCAAAAGAGCCCGGGCAAAAAACTATCGCAGAAAAACATTGAGCAGATTATTGATAATTTACACAGCTGCATTGAAGGCTTACATCTTCCGCTGAAAACCACTACCTGGAATAATTATTACGACGAAACTATCCTTAGCGAAACATACCTTACTGAAAAAAAGAAGTTAGTTGCATCCTTACTCATCAATCAAACATACAAAAGTGTATTAGACCTTGGTGCGAATGAAGGTGAGTTTTCATTGCTCTGCAAAGAAGATGCACAGGTGATTGCAACAGACTTTGACAGTGCCTGCATCGATTCTTTATACAACCGATTAAAAAAAGAGAAAAGAAAAAATATTCTGCCGCTTGTGCTCGATTTAACGTATCCAACACCTGCAATAGGCTGGATGAATGAAGAGCGTAAGGCATTTTTTAAACGAACTAAAGCAGATGTATGTTTGGCGCTGGCGCTGATTCATCATCTTGCAATTGCAAAGAATATTTCGTTGCAGCAACTGGCATCATTTTTCGCCTCCATCTGCAACATGCTTATCATTGAATTTGTGCCGAAAGAAGATCCGAAAGTACAAGGCATGTTGCAAAGACGAAAAGATATTTTTGATAACTATACCGAACAAGAATTCGAACAGGCTTTTGCACTGTACTTTTCGTTAGAGCAGAAAACAACAGTTAAAGGTTCGCAACGGAGTATGTTTGTGTACAGGAAAAAGTAAATGTAATTGCATTTAACATGAAAGACAAGCTGAAAATACAATTGCAGCAAAAGCCTTATTTTCTGCTGTTGCTCCCTTTCTTTTTTATTCTCCATGGATATAATGCATTCTTTGGTCTTTTTTCACTCAAATTTGTTCTATTCAATTTTATAGTTACAGCAACGGCATCTATCACCGTTTATTTACTTAGTTGGTGGGCATTTAAAAATAAGCGAAAGGCTTCCGTCTTTTCTTTTTGGCTATTACTGTACGTCTTGGCATTTGGGTTCCTTCATGATTCTTTGAAGCGAATAAACTACATTAATTTTATCAGCAGTTATAAATTTATCCTTCCTTTCACCGTTATTTCTTTTCTGATTTTTGGAATTATACTTAGAAAAAGAAAATTAGTATTACAGCGTTCGTTTACATTTCTGAATGTATTGCTTTTTGTATTTTTCGGTTTTGAGATCGTTACCGGCATCGTAAACTATTCTGATTATATAAATAAACGTCACCTGATTGATAATCGCTTTTCAGTCTATAAAAATATTCCATCTGAATCTTCAGTAAATAATCAACAATACCCTGATATATACTATATCGTTTTCGATGCTTTTCCTTCTTCGCAAGCAATGAAAAGCACTTGGGGTTATGATAATTCCCGTTTGGACAGTTTTCTTCATAGCCAGGAATTTTATGTAGCATCAAATTCGAAGAGCAATTACAATTTAACGGTATTATCTATAAGCAGTACGCTAAACATGGACTACATGCCTACGATAGATCTCTATCAGGATGAAACGAAAATGTATTTTAAAGCGTCTGCTTCAATTTTAGATAATTCACTTACTCGCTTCCTGCAAGAAAAAGAATATAACATTAAACACTATCAACCTGTATCTTTTAATAATAAAGACTGGAATGGAGGTTTACTTTTTCCGCATATGCTCTATATGAACTATTTCTATCAAACATTACCGGGCAGACTATATCGGGATATCGGTTGGAACGTGACCAACTTTAGAACTACCATAAACAGGAATGTTGAATTATCTAAATATGCACAACGGAACAGGGACTTAAACAAAGATTTACTTAATACGAAGCTTCTTATTGAAGAGTCATTATCGAAGAACAAGCAGAAACCGCAGTTTGTCTATGCTCACTTCTTATTACCTCACGACCCTTACATTTATGACAGCACAGGGCAATTAAAACCTGCGGAACAAACAATTCTCCTGAAAGAACAAGATCAACCTGATGCATTTATTGAACAAGTAAAATACACTAATAAAATTATTCGCCAATTAGTATCATCAATCAAACAAAAGAACAAATCCAATACAATAATAATTATTTCAGGCGACCATGGTTTCAGGAATGCATTTGGAACCAAACACTATATGACTTTTGATAATTTTTCTGCCTACTACTTTCCCAATAAACAATATAAAGAACTATATCCATCCATAAGCCCCGTAAACAGCTTCAGAGTGGTACTTAATAACTTTTTTAATACAAACTTGTCTCTGATGAAAGACAGCAGTATATTCATTCCATATACACTGCCGGGAGAAACAGAATGAACATGCAAGCCACATACAATTACATAAAACGAGTTTTCAGCGAATTTGCTTTCTTTCTTTTACTGTTCCCTCTTTTTTTTATCTATAGTGGATACAATGAATTATTCGGATTTCTGACATTTAAATATGTCTTCGGTAATTTTTTGATAATCCTTTCAATTGCAGCCTGCATTTTTGTTCTATTCTTCTTTATCTTCAGAAATATTAAAAAAGCTGCTGTCTATTGTTTTTTGATTGAATTGGTATTACTTGTTTTCGGCTTTATACACGACAGTTTAAAAACATTTGGCATTACCGCATTCCTTACAAAGTATACAATTCTGATCCCGGTAATTATCGTCATTTTTATTATTTTGTTTTTTTTAGTAAGAAGAAGCAAGCGTAATTTTTCTGATCTATTTACATTCCTCAACCTTCTTTTCCTGATACTTCTTTTATCAGAAATCCCAAATAGTATTAAACGGTATCAGCTCGACAAAAGTGTTCATAACTTAATTGATTTTCGGTTTACAGCTTTTCATAACTACGCACCACAAAACAAACAGGCAGACACCTCGAAGCCGGACATTTATCTACTTGTATTTGATGCGCTGGGCTCAACTACAAGTATCAAGACCCATTTAGACTTCGACAATTCAAACTTGGATTCATTTCTGAAAAAAAATGGTTTTTTCGTTTTAAAGAATGCGAAAGCTAATTACAACTGGACTATCTACTCTATGAGCACAATGTTCAACTTAGAATACCTACCTCATTGGATTGTGCCAGTTATGAATGAGCCGAAAGTTCACTTTTGGGGTACTGAAGCTTTAAAAAATAATTCATTATTTCAAATTCTTAAATCAGAAAACTATAAAATCTACAATTACCAACCACTCTCCTTTGATAATAATGACTGGCCAGGACCTCCTTATTTTGGCTTTTTTAAAACGCAACACTTTTACTTTAAAACCTTACCCGGTCGTTTACAAAGAGATATTTTTTGGAACTTCATGACAACAGATATATCGCTTATTAAGAATAAACAACTTATTGCCATTGAAGAAAGAAATAAGCAGCAAAAAGCATTACTTGACACAACAATAGCACTGGTAAAAAAAACCTGTTCTTTAGAACCAATACCAAAATTTATTTACGGCCACTTTATGACAACTCACGACCCTTACATATTTGATAGCACTGGCAAGGTGCTAGGTGGTGAGCAGGCGCTGGCAAAGAATAAAAAAAATGAAGCAAAAGATTATATCAACCAGGTTAAAGTAGCAGACAGCATCATTAACGAACTTGTTCAACATATAAAACAAACAAACAAACAAAATACCATTATTATAGTTACGGGAGATCATGGATTCCCAACTGAAATTATTAATCGGAGTGGCTATTCTTTCGATATGTTCAGCGCCTTTTATTTCCCTGATCAACAGTATGCTACTTTGAATGACAACATTCAGCCAATTAACTACTTCAGAATTATTTTAAATAAATTCTTCAAAACAAACTACCCCTTGCTAAAAGACAGTTCTGTTGTTGTTACAACAGAAACTGAACTTATAAAAAAGGGTACAAGTATTAAGTAATTTTAAACATATCCTATAAAATGAACTACTCAATCAAAAAACTGTCGCTTAAAAAAAGTGGTTCAATTTTACTGATAGCTTTGCCAATTCTTGTTTTCCTTTTTAATATAATAAACACTTGGTCTGCAAAAATTGCTTACGGAACACCTGACTTGCGAAATCGGGTTATTGGAAGCAGAATTCTCAAGCATAAAGAAACGACATCACCCTATTTTTACAAGTGGAACAAAGCAGATGGAGACCAATTCCTTGACATGTATGACTCACCCGAACTGCCAATGAATCGAAATACTGTTACACCATTTACAATTCAATTATTAACCCCTGTTTGCAGTTTAAACTATACATCATTATCTAAATCGTGGTATATAGCTGAAGCAGCATCATTGTTGATAATTTCGCTGTTGATGTTAAGCCTGGCTCCAGGTATAGAAAATAAAATCATTCTATTAGGAGTTACGCTCGTAGAAGTTGGTCTTTCACAAAACTGGCTATTACACAATCTAAGTGGACAAGTTTATATTTTCTTCCCTCTTCTGCTAACCCTGCTTTTTTTCCTTTCAAAAAAAGTATCAGTTCTTAATAACTGGTTGTCGGCAATAATTCTGAGCAGTTTAATTTTAATACGCCCACCGGCGGCACTATTTATACTACCATTTATTTTACAATCAAAATGGGGGATTCTAAAAAACACTTTTTTGTTGATACTGACTTATTTTGTAATTCTCTTCATAAGAAATGACCTATGGATTTGGCAAGATTATTTTCAGGCAATGAATCTCTGGTCTAAAGAACTGTTTAATCAGCATGTTACAAAAACTTATCTCGAGACATTTCAAACAACAAGTGTTGAAGGATCACACATTTTATCACAATCGCCAAAGCTTAATCTTTTAGAAGACTCATCAGTTCAAAGCTTTTTCTATCGATTCTTGCATATACAGCTTTCCTCTTTTCAGCTGTTAACAATGATGGTCAGTTGTTTCGCCATAATCTTTCTGCTCTACTTTAAAAAAATAAAACAGGCAGATTTGTCCGATCTGTTTCTGTTAACGTTTCTGTTCTATTTTGTTGCTGAACTTTGTATTCCTGCAATCAGAAACTCATATAATGCTGTTCAATGGATATTTCCACTTTCACTTTTCTATTTAAACAGAAAACAGAACGTAACAGTAAATTTGTTACTGCTTACAGCAGCTATCTTTACACTTGGGTGGCTTAAATTTTTACCATTTGATTTATTTATTGCAGAACTACTATTTGCAATAGCAAGTATCGTATACCTTACAAGCAACAATCCAAAAAATGCGTAAAGCAATTATTATAGGAGGTGGGCCGGCTGGCCTTACAGCGGCTTACGAGTTAATTAAGCATACTGATATAAAACCAATCATACTGGAACAGTCTGCTTATGTTGGTGGACTTTCAAAAACTGTAAACTACAAAGGCAACAGAATAGACATTGGAGGACATCGCTTCTTTTCCAAATCGGATAAGGTTATCCAATGGTGGCTGAACATTCTGCCAATTCAGGAAGAAGATGCTAAAAATTTACAAGGCTTAACTTACCATAATCAGTTTTATAACCTGACAAATGATGTAATTGGCAAGAATGTTGGCACAGGAGATAAGGTGATGCTTTTGAGAAACAGATCTTCGAGTATTTATCATAGAAATATATTTTTCTCATACCCTTTAAAACTATCCTTTGAAACGCTACAAAAACTGGGATTATTCAGAAGTTTAAATATCATTACTTCTTACCTGTATGCCAGATTACTTCCCCAAAAACCGGAGTTAACATTAGAGGATTTTTTAGTGAACCGATTTGGAAAAGAACTGTACCAAACCTTTTTTAAAGACTATACAGAAAAGGTTTGGGGCATTCATCCTGATGCGCTCCCGGCAGAGTGGGGCAAACAGCGAATCAAGGGAGTATCCCTGAAAAAGGTGATACAAGAATCTTTAAAAAAAATATTCAGCCTCAATAATAGTAAATGGGACAAAACAACAGAGGCGAGCCTTATTGAACATTTTCTATATCCCAAGTTTGGCCCCGGTCAGCTATGGGAAGAAGTTGCTGAAAAAATTAAAGAAGCCGGCGGCGAAATATACTATGACCAAAAAGTTATAAAAATTAATTGTTCTAAGAAGTTCATTTCCGCTGTTGAAACGCATGATCAATCCGGTAAAAAAATCCAATGGGAAGGTGATTATTTTTTTTCCTCCATGCCAGTTAATGAGCTTATTAATAGCCTTACAGACGAAGAAATGCCGCCAGATATTTATGAGGTAAGTAATGGATTACAATACAGAGATTTTATTACCGTTGGTCTATTAGTTGATTCTGTAAACATTACAGGTAAAAACGAAAAAATTCCAATTGATAATTGGATCTATATCCAGGACAGTAAAGTAAAGCTTGGTCGTCTTCAGATTTTCAACAATTGGAGTCCCTACATGGTTAGTCAACCAAATCAAGTATGGCTTGGTTTAGAATATTTTTGTTCTAAAGGCGACGAGTTATGGGGGATGACTGATCAGGCTTTCATTGACTTTGCCATAAATGAGCTTTGTTTAACTAACATCATTAACAAAGAAGCTGTTCTGGATTCAACGATACTACGTGAAGAAAAAGCTTACCCCTCTTATTTTGGCAGTTACAATAGATTCGATGTAGTTAAAGAATATTTGAAAAGCTTTGCAAACCTTTACCCTGTAGGCAGAAATGGGATGCACAAATACAATAACACCGACCACTCGATGTTAACCGCCATCGCATCGGTTGAGCATATTATTTATGGGACACCAGATAAAGAAACAATCTGGCAAATAAATACAGAAGAAGAGTACCACGAAAGTGCAAAAAACTAGTTTCTATTTTTGTACATATGATAGTAACACTGTTAACAAGCAGCAGCTGCAGCTCTACATAACTTATGCAGCATACTTAACCTTAGAAATTTGCTTGTGATAATTAAATGTGGCTACGCCCCAATAATCCAATTTACTGCCAACGCATACCCCCGCAACCCTAAACCAATAATACTGCCGGCTGCTTTTGCACTTACATGCGAAAGATGGCGGAACTCTTCCCTTGCATGTACGTTAGAAATATGCACTTCAACAACCGGTGTAGTAATGGCGGCAATAGCATCGCCAATAGCAACAGATGTATGCGTATAACCACCGGGATTCATAATGATGCCATCATAACTGAACCCAACACGCTGTAATTCGTTAATCAACTCTCCTTCCACATTGCTCTGATAGTAATGAAACTCAACTGCAGGAAACTTTGCTTTCAGCTCAACAAGGTATTCATCGAACGATTGACTGCCATAAACACCCGGCTCACGTTTACCGAGCAGATTAAGATTAGGTCCATTAATGATGGCGATCTTCTTCATGGCATAAATATAAAAAGAAATGAGCCACAAAATTTTCGAGATAGCTTTTTGCAATAATCGCCGAAAATTTTGTGGCGAATTAAATGTGACAAAAAAACAATAAAAAGGAACACATAAAAAAGCCCCGATGTTGAATCGGGGCTTCGTATTAATTTAAGCTTGCTTTGATCATGTTAATGAAATCATCAAAGAGGTAGCGACTGTCGTGCGGGCCAGGCGTACTTTCCGGATGATATTGTACCGAGAATGCCGGACGATCTTTCAGGCGAATACCTTCAATTGAATCGTCATTCAGGTTCACATGTGTAATTTCAACATTAGCTGCTTTACGCACAGCTTCAGGATCAACACCAAAGCCATGGTTCTGTGTAGTAATCTCACACAAACCTGTTACCAGGTTTTTCACCGGGTGGTTTAATCCACGATGCCCGTGGTGCATTTTAAACGTAGTAATATCGTTTGCCAGTGCCAGCAGTTGATGACCAAGACAGATACCAAAAGTTGGTTTCTTTTCGTTGATAATTGCCTTTACTGTTTCAATGGCATAATCCATACTTGCAGGATCACCGGGACCATTTGAAATAAAGTAACCTGCTGGATTAAACGCTTTCAGCTCTTCAATCTTCGTTTTTGCGGGAAACACTTTCAGATAAGCTCCACGATCAACCATGCATTGCAGAATATTGAGCTTGGTACCAAAGTCCATAACCGCAATACGGATCGGCGAGTTTTCATCGCCCATATTATACGCTTCATTCGTACTAACCGTACTTGCCAACTCCAGACCTTCCATAGAAGGCACTTTCGCTAATTCTTCTTTCAGTTTTGCTTCATCCAGAATTTCAGATGAGATGATGCAGTTCATGGCACCCTTTGTACGCACATGCGTAACAAGCGCTCTTGTATCCACATCTTCAATTGATACAATATTCTGTTCTTCCAGGTATTGCTGCAGCGATTTGTCGGCAGAATAGCGTGAAAAACGATCTTCCAGGTTACGTCCAATCAGACCTTTTATTTTTACACTGTTACTTTCTACATCATTTTTATAGGTACCATAGTTACCGGTATGCACATTGTTCATAATAACAATCTGCCCTGTATAACTGGGATCGGTAAATACTTCCTGGTAACCGGTCATACCTGTGTTAAAACAAATTTCACCGGTGGTGGTACCAATCTTTCCAAATGCTTTACCGTAAAATACATTGCCATCTTCCAACATCAAGATAGCGGTTTGAGTTCCTGTTGGCTTATGTGGTTGTGTCATAATTAAGTGCAAAATAAAAGAGGCAGAGCCAAACGGCCTGCCTCTGTATCAGAAAATTTTCAACATTTAATTTACTCAGCTGATTTCTCTTCTGTTGTTTCTTCAGCGGCAGGTGCAGCAGCTTCGGCTGTTGCATCAGCTTTCTTTTTCGCACCACCGGCACGACGGGTTTTCTTAGCAGGAGCTGCAGCTTCGCCTTTTCCTTTACCGTAGATTTCGTTGAAATCAACCAGTTCAATCATTGCTTTTTCTGCGTTATCACCTGTACGAATGCCCAACTTCAGGATACGAGTATAACCACCGGGGCGGCTTGCAACTTTTTCAGCAACTGTGCTAAACAATTCAGCAACCGCTTCTTTGTTTTGTAAGTAACTGAACACAACACGACGGCTGTGTGTAGAGTTGTCTTTTGCCTTTGTGATCAATGGCTCGATCCATGTACGTAAAGACTTTGCCTTTGTTAAGGTAGTAACAATACGTTTGTGCTGAATCAGTTCAATTGCGAGGTTAGTCAGTAACGCTTTTCTGTGAGAAGCGGTACGTCCTAAATTTTTGATTTTGTCTCCGTGACGCATGACGTTTGAATTTAGAGTCTTGTACCGTGTCAGGAATTACAAGACTGTGTTTAAAAAAATACTCAGCTGCAATACTGCAGCTGAGTAAAAAATATTAATCGATATTATCTAATCCCATTTTGTGAAGATCCATACCAAAGTGTAAGCCTCTTTCGCCTAACACCTGCTCAATTTCAGCCAATGATTTCTGACCGAAGTTGCGGAACTTCATCAAATCTTCCTGCTCGTACTGAACCAATTCACTTAATGAATTGATCTTCGCAGCTTTCAAGCAGTTGAAGGCACGTACAGAAAGATCGAGATCTTCCAACGGCGTCTTCAATACTTTACGCAGTTGCAGCATTTGCTCATCAACCACATCTTCTTTCTTCTCTTCCTTATTGTCAAACGTGATGTTTTCATCCGTAATGATCATCAGGTGCTGAATAAGAATGCGGCTGGCTTGCTTTACTGCTTCTTCCGGATGGATCGTACCGTCGGTAACAACGTCCATTACTAATTTTTCAAAATCAGTACGTTGTTCCACACGTGTATTTTCAATCAGGTACTTTACGTTTTTAATCGGCGTAAAGATCGAATCAGTTGCGATGTAACCAAATGGAGCATCTTTAGGTTTGTTATCCTCTGCAGGAACATAACCACGGCCTTTTGAAATATTAATTTCAATATCCAGTTTAGAGCTTGGATCCATTGTACAGATGAGTAACTCAGGGTTCATTACTTCGAACGTCTGTGTTCCTTCACCAATATTCGCAGCTGTAAATTCTGTTTTATTCTTCAAGCTAAGTGTGATCTTCTCATGAGCTACCTCATGATCAACCTTCTTCTTGAAACGAACCTGTTTCAGGTTAAGGATAATTTCTACAACGTCTTCGCTAATGCCTTTAATTGTTGCAAACTCATGGTCGGCGCCTTCGATTTTAATACCGGTAATAGCATAACCTTCCAAAGAGTTGAGCAACACACGACGTAAAGCGTTACCAATTGTAACACCGTAGCCGGGCTCAAGCGGACGGAATTCAAACTGTGCTTCAAAATCAGTTGCTTTCTGAAGAACAATTTTGTCGGGTTTTACGAAATTCAAAATAGCCATATTGAAGTTTCTGTTTTACATTTTTGTAATCGGCTGTTACGCCTTGATTGGGCTGCTGTTGCGTCGCACACTTGTACGGTTTGTAGTTCTACGCACCATTACAAGCCGCCACTCAACTATTACTTGCTGTACAATTCCACAATCAGTTGTTCCTTGATGTTTTCAGGAACACTTTCACGCTCAGGGTAAGCAATAAATGTACCCTTCATTTCAGCTTCGCTGTAATCGATCCAGTTGAACTTAGGATTTTTTCCTTTGATCTGGCTGGTTACAGAAGTGTTATCCTTACTCTTATCTTTCAGGCTAACTATGTCGCCTGGTTTGAGTTGGAAAGAAGGTACGTTTACTACGATACCATTAACGGTAATGTGTTTGTGACTTACAAGCTGGCGTGCAGCAGGGCGGCTTGGAGCGATACCTAAACGGTAAATCGTATTATCCAAACGAGCTTCGAGGAGGCGAATCAGGTTTTCACCGGTTACACCTTTCAAGCGTGCAGCTTCTTCAAATGTTTTACGGAATTGCTTCTCTAATACACCATACGTGTATTTAGCTTTTTGTTTTTCACGCAGCTGTAAAGCGTATTCACCTAAAGTTTTACGTTTACGTTGTGCGCCGTGTTGGCCGGGAGGGTTGCTGTTTTTACCCAACCATTTGCCATTGCCGAGGATTGGCTCACCGAAAATACGGGAGATTTTGGTCTTAGGACCAGTGTAACGTGCCATAGTTTTTATTCATTTACGCTTTTTAGAAACCGGTGAACTGATCCGTAAAAGCGTTAAAAATTAATCAGCCACCCTTTTAATAAAATGAATGAATCTTGGCGATTCAAATATGTCTGTAAATACGAGTTACGAAGTACAAAGTACATTTCGTACCCCGTACTTCGTACTTTAATTAAACTCTTCTCTTTTTAGGAGGACGACAACCGTTATGTGGTAAAGGAGTAACGTCTTTAATCATTGATACTTCAATACCTGATTGTGATAAAGCACGGATTGCACTTTCACGACCAGAACCGGGTCCTTTTACATATACATCTACACGCTTCATACCTGCATCAAACGCAACTTTCGCCGCTTCTGCAGATGCTACCTGTGCAGCATAAGGAGTGTTTTTCTTAGAACCTTTGAAGCCCATTTTACCGGCGCTGCTCCAGGAAATAACTTGTCCTTGCTTGTTTGTTAAACTGATGATGATGTTGTTGAATGTTGCACTGATATGTGCATCACCATGTGCATCAACCTTTACAACTCTTTTTTTGGCGGCTGCCTTAGCGCTCACCTGTTGTGCTTTTGCCATAATTGAAAACCGAGGTAATCTTTGTTTTAAAATTATCCCGAACTGATCCGGGACCAAATCAAGACTCCACCTACACCGGGTATCCGCTATTGATTTGTAAGAACTGGTGTATATATAAAAAAGCCGCAAGCTCAAAGCTTATAGCTTTGAGCTCGTGGCTGATTTTATTACTTCTTAGTTGCCTTCTTCTTACCTGCAACCGTCTTACGTTTACCTTTACGTGTACGGCTGTTTGTTTTGGTACGCTGTCCACGAACCGGTAAACCTTTACGGTGGCGTAAACCACGGTAACAAGCAATATCCAGCAAACGCTTAATGCTCATTTGCACTTCACTACGCAACTGACCTTCTACTTTAAACTCGTTGGTAATAACGTTACGAATTGCGTTCAATTCGTCATCATTCCACTGGTTTACTTTTTTGTTTACATCAATTCCTGATTTCTCAAGAATGTAACGTGCAGTAGCAGGACCAATACCATAGATATAGGTAAGACCTATTTCTCCTCTTTTGTTTTTTGGTAAATCTACACCGGCAATACGAGCCATAACTTATTTTACTTTAATTGTTCTTGTTTGGTTTGTGCTTAGAGCAGATGGCTATCGGCTCACAGCTTTTTTATCCCTGGCGCTGCTTGAAGCGGGGATTCTTTTTGTTAATTACATAAAGCTTGCCTTTTCTGCGAACGATTTTGCAGTCGGCGCTACGCTTCTTAATGGATGCTCTTACTTTCATTTTCTTAAGCTTTGTGCTGCAAGCTGTTCGCTGTGCGAGCTATTGTGATTAATTATATGAATAAGCTTTCGCTTACTTATATCTGAAAATTATACGTCCCCTGCTCAAATCGTATGGGCTCATTTCCACGCCAACTTTATCGCCGGGGAGGATGCGGATGTAGTGCATGCGCATTTTACCCGAGATCGTAGCCAGAATTTCATGGCCATTTTCAAGCTGCACACGAAACATAGCATTGCTCAATGCTTCTAAAATCTTACCGTCCTGCTTAATTAATGCTTGTTTCGCCATACTTTTTGGGGTCGCAAAGATAGGAGGATTTCCTGAAAAGAGTACAAAAAAATCAGCCCCGACGGGCATTTTCTTAAAAAAAATACCGGGCCGGGGCCAAAATTACAACTATCAACCGATTAAATCACTTCTGCTGTGAGGTGGACCTTGGTCATATCGAGATAATAATTTTGGAGCTGATGCAGTGCAATTGATTGATTTACATGCCGCTTATCCTCTCTGTACCAAAAACTGACGTTACTGAAATCGTCGGCCTTCTCCAACTGCACCCGAAAAGCGCCTTTTAGATATTTTACTGATCCATCGGGCTGATCTTCCCGCCGGAAATTAATTTTTTTCAAAGCCGCATCGCTGAGGGGGATGGCTGTGAGTGCTTCGGCCTCGTACCAGAACTCGTTGTTTTCGCCGGTAGAAATCTGCGCCATCTTCTGAATGTTGTCGACAGCTGTTACTTCGCCCTCCATAATAGAGCCTTCGTTGTTGACCATTACAAAATCGCCTTCTTTGAGATCGGAAATCTTAATCATAATGCAATCGTTTTTTATTGTTCCCTCTAATTTAGAAAATAATGACAAAAATGCAGTGCAGAACTTGCGGTCGAAAAAAGCAATCTTAACAGCTTGTTTATAACTCAAGTGGCCTTCTTTTTGTTAATAGGCTAATAAAACACGAGGATATGAAACGATTGCCTTTTTTACTTCTTTTCCTTGCGACCATAGTCTTTAGTTCCTGCCGCAAAGAACCCGCCCGGAATCTTACGGTATCGGAAAGCTGGGTTTATATCAGCAGCGGACAAAACGGGGTTAACTACGCCGGCTTTCAAACCATAGCCATCCCCGACTCTGTTATTCTCATCAGCAACAGGCAGGGAAATAATTATGAAACAAACAGCCTTGCCCAATCGATGATTGCTGAAATAAAATCAACCATGCAGGCACGAGGTTTTACCCTCACCGCCAAAAGCAACAACCCCGATTTAGGTATCAGTATTGCAAGGGTAGATAACAGTTATACCAATGTGGCAGTTTTTAATGGCTGGTGGGATCCAACATGGGGATACTGGGACCCCACTTTCTGGGGTTACCCGGGCTTTGGCTGGGCTCCCACACAGTTTGTTTTTTACAACACAACCGAATCGGCATGGGCAATTGATATTATTGATCTGAAAAATACCAGCGGCAATTCACTACGCATTTTATGGAGCGGGACTATCCGTGGAGAACAGATTTTTAATTCGCAGGCGATTCCCTCTATTGTAAAAGGGTTGTTTGACATCGCTCCGTATATAAGCAAAAACTAAATGTTCAACTGAAAACAACAAGAACAATGAAACGTGCTATTCTGATATTTATAATTACAGCAGTTACAAAAATCATTTTTGCACAACAGGGCTTATCTAAAATCAGCATACAACAGTCAACCAATTTACCTGTTGGCAGTTTGAAAAGTTTTGTTGAAAAAACTTCGTTCCGGGGCTTCAGTGCATCGTACCAATACTTTATCAATAACCAGCTGTCGGTTGGATTTACCGGAGGCTATTCAGACTTCTATCAAAAGAAAGACCGGCAAACATATATCGTTGGCGAAACGGAAGTATCAGCAGTAAAATCACATTCATTACAAATTGTTCCGTTTATGCTTACAGCAGGTTACAGTAAGGTAAAAGAGGGAAGCCTGTTTCAACCTTATGCCAATCTGGGTGCAGGTGCCAGCTTTGTAAATTACGAAGAATGGTATGGTACTCTTGTAGATGATGCAGGCGGAGTAAAACTTTCCATTTCGCCGGAAATAGGAACACGCATTGCCTTCAACAAATATTCGCTGGCAGGTATGGATCTTTCCGTACGCTACAACTTTACAGCCTTTAAGTATAATGATGTAAAGAATCTGCAAACAGTATCATTCAACCTTGGTATTTTCTTTTTTGCCAGGAATTAGTATGAACAAAAGCTAGCTACGTTTGCGATAGTTGAGTACAGCCCAGCTATTTAATACCACTGCAAAAATAACCATGGTGCCCAGCTGCTGACCAATATCGGCCAAACCGCTGCCCTTCAAAACCACCATCCGCATTACATCTATAAAATACGATACAGGATTCAGCTTGGTGATCCATTGCGCCCACACCGGCATACTGTCAATTGAAGTATATAAACCGCCCAACAGTACAAAAATCATCATCATAAAAAAAGAAATAAGCATGGCCTGTTGTTGAGTAGCAGCATACGTTGAAATAAGCAGGCCCAAGCCCAGCACTACCAATAAATAAACGGCAGCAAATACATAAATAGTGAAGAAGCCACCCAGTGGCATGATACCGTATAAAAGGCGGGAGATTAATAAGCCCAGCGAAAGCACAATTAAACCCAGTATCCAGAACGGTACCAGTTTGGCAATGATGAAATGGACTTTCTTTACCGGTGTTACATTGATTTGCTCAATGGTGCCGATCTCCTTTTCTTTTACAATATTAATAGCTGTAAGATTCGCCCCCACCATTGTAAGCAGCAGCACCAAAATACCCGGTACCATAAAAAACTTGTAATTCATCAAAGGGTTAAACCAGTTTGAAGAACGCACCTCTATTTGCGTTTGCGGGCTGAACTTCGGCATCTGTATCCACTCCAGCCTTACTTCCCGGTTAAAATCCTGGATGATGGTACGCAAATAAGCGCTGCCCAAATTTCCTTTTACCCCATTAATTGCATTACCGGCAATAAACAATACGGCCTCATCTTCTTTGATCAATTGCTTTTCGAACGAAGCCGGAATTTCAAGAATCAGATCGGCCTTATCATCTTCTACCTGCTCCAATGAAGCCTGGTACGATCCTGCATATTGTGTTAACTGAAAGTAACCAGATGAAGTAATTTTTGTGATGAGTTTTTGTGAGTAAGCAGAATGATCTTTATCGGTGACAGCCAGCTTAATATTTTTTATTTCATAATCGGCTGCCCATGGCAGTATGATGAGCTGAATAACCGGCATCATAAAAATAATGCGGAGAATAGCCGGATCACGGAATATCTGGCGAAACTCTTTCTGCAGTAAAAATTTCAGCGTCCTCATTGCAACCTAATTTTAAAGCGTTTAATGGCCAGGGTTAATAAAAACAACAGCATGCCTGCCAGTATCAGTGTTTCTTTCCAAACAGCAGTAATACCTACGCCTTTAATCATGACCGAACGTACAATAATATAATACCATTTAGCAGGAACTATATTCGATACCATGCGTAACGGGAAGGGCATATTTTCAATCGGAAACATAAATCCACTGAGCATTACTGTTGGCAAAAAGAGCGCAACCAATGATATAAACATGGCTACCTGTTGCGATTCGGCACGGGAAGAAATTAATAAGCCCAGCGACAACGAAACCAATGTAAACAATAAACTTTCGGCAACCAGTAATAACAAACTACCGTTGATGGGCACTTCCAGCACAAATACACTCAGCAACAAAATACTAGTAATGTTAATGGACGATAACAGGAAGTAAGGAACTGCTTTTGCTATCACCACCATTTGCGGTTTCATGGGCGACACCAGCATTATTTCCATGGTGCCCATTTCTTTTTCACGCACAATGGTAATCGCCGTCATCATGGTACAAACAAGCAGCAACACCATGGCCATTACGCCGGGCACAAAATTATACGCACCTTTCAACTGCGGATTGTACAGCATACGGGTTTCTACCTTAATTGTATATGGCAAGCGTTGATTATTGGTAATTCTGTTTTGATAATCCATTACCACTGCCGTTGCATAATTGGTTAAGGTATTTGCTACGTTGGGGTCCGATGCATCGGCAATTAACTGCACTGCAGCCTTGTTGCTATGTTTCAGCTCTTCGCCAAACTGCGAAGGCAGCACCACTGCCATTTTTATTTTTCCTTTTTGAAAAGCTGTTTCAATTTCTTTATAGGATGAAAGGTTATCAACCACATCGAAATAACGACTTGCATTTAACTCGGCTACAAGGCTGGCAGTGGCTGCATCTTTCGATTGATCGAGAACAGCAATTTTTGAATTCTTTACTTCATTGGTTAATGCAAAACCAAAAATCACAATCTGCACAACCGGCATCCCCAGCAGAATAAACAAGGTGCGCTTATCTCTCCAGATATGCAGCAGCTCTTTTTTTACAAACGAAAAAAACTGTCGCCTGCCGGCACCTGCCGTTGAGCTGCGTTTTGTATGTTTACTTGTATTGTTCGTTATCATTAACTGCGGTTGATCATTTTAATTAATCGCTGCGTTTGGCTTTCCGTGCCAACTTTAAAAACACATCGTCCATTGTTGGTGATTGGTATTGCTGTTTAAGCATGGCCGGTGTATCCAGCGCTTCAATTTTTCCATCCACCATAATGCTTACACGGTTACAATACTCTGCTTCATCCATATAATGTGTGGTAACAAAAATGGTGATACCATTATCTGCTGCCTGGTAAATCATATTCCAGAATTCTCTTCGTGTAACCGGATCTACTCCACCCGTTGGTTCATCCAGAAAAACAATTTCGGGTTCGTGAAAAATAGCGACTGAAAATGCCAGCTTTTGTTTCCAACCCAACGGCAACGCCCCTACCAGTTTATTTGCTTCGCTTTGCAAGTGCAGATGATCCAGAATAAAAGCAGTCTTCTCTTTGATAAACGCATTACTCTTTCCGTAAATACCGCCATACAACTGCATGTTTTCTTTAACAGTCAGATCTTCGTACAACGAAAATTTCTGACTCATGTAGCCGATGCTTTGCTTGATCTGTTCGTTTTGTGTGTACACATCAAAGCCTGCAACAGTTGCTTTTCCGCTGGTCGGCATCGATAAGCCACAAAGCATACGCATAGCGGTTGTTTTACCGGCACCGTTTGCACCAAGGAAACCAAATATTTCACCTTTATGCACATCAAACGTAATAGCATCCACGGCTGTAAAAGCGGCGAATCGTTTGGTGAGCTGATCGACCGTTATCATTTTATCGCTTATCATATCAATTACGCATCAGTTGCATGAAACAATCTTCTATGGTTGGTTTACCTTTTACTATTTCCAAACCTGTATAAGTTTTTGAAGCGAGCTGTTGTTGCAACAGTTGTGCATCCGCCCCTTCCTTCATAATTACATGATGATAAATACCTGAAGGATATGCATTGGCAACAAGTTCACTTTCCTTCAGGTGATTTAAGAGATGCAGCATTTCCTTTGCACGTACAGCCAGCATCGTTGGTTCAAAAGCTGCTACAATTTGTGCAGGTGTATCAATACTTAAAATAGAACCGCCCTGTATCAATGCTACACGATCGCATAACTCCGCTTCATCCATATAAGGTGTAGATACCAGTATGGTGATGCCCTGTGCTTTCAACCGTTTCAGCATTTCCCAAAACTCTTTGCGTGAAACCGCATCTACTCCTGTTGTTGGTTCATCTAAAAACAATACCGATGGGCGATGGATCAATGCACAACTCAACGCCAGTTTCTGTTTCATACCGCCCGATAGTTTCCCTGCTTTACGATCGGCAAACGGTTCAATCTGCGAATAAATATCTTTGATGAGATCGTAATTTTCTTCAACCGTTGTATTGAAAATCGTTGCAAAAAAATCGAGGTTTTCTTTTACAGTTAAATCCTGGTACAACGAAAAACGACCGGGCATATACCCTACCTGTTTGCGGATAGCTTTGTACTCATTCACCACATCCAGACCTTCAATTGTTGCAGTACCATTATCGGCCAACAGTAATGTAGTGAGTATACGGAACAGCGATGTTTTGCCTGCCCCATCCGGGCCAATAATTCCAAACAGTTCGCCTTTGGTAACTGCAAAAGAAATATCTTTTAACGCAACAGTTGCCTGCTTTTTAACCGTGTACGATTTGCTGATATGTTGTACTTCTACGGAATACATCTTGTTTATTTAAACATTACTTCGCCGTACATGCCAATCTTTAAATAACCATCATTCTTCACATCAATCTTAATGGCATAAACAAGATTTGCACGCTCTTCTTTTGTTTGAATGGTTTTGGGTGTAAACTCTGCCTTATCAGAAATCCATGTAATAGTTCCTGTAAAATCTTTGTATGTTTCCTTACCTGCATCAACAGATACTTTTACTTTCTGTCCGAGTTTAATTTGCGCCAACTGATCGCCTGTTACATAAGCACGCAATTTCACAGTACTCAAGTCAGCAATTTTATACAATGCTTTTCCTGCAGCTGTCAGTTCGCCGGCCTCAGCATATTTGGTTAATACAGTTCCGTTGATGGGGTTTACAATATCTGCACGTTTTAACTGATCGTTGAGTTGTGCAACTCGTTTTTGCAACGGCTTCGATTCGCTCAGTACAGCCCTGTTTTGTGTAGCCACATTACTTTGCTGCACAGTAATCTGCTGCTTCGTTACACTCATTTGTTTTTTCACAACATCAATCTGTGCATTGATATCGTCGAGTTGTTTACCTGTAGCCGCATCCTGCGCTACGAGTTTTTCAATTCGTTGTTGCTCGTGTACTAAATTATTCAGCTGCGATTGCTGTACTGCCAATTGATCCTGCAACAGTTTTACCTGCGGTGTAACATCGGCTGTTTTTTCATTTAATGTACCAATGCTTGCTTCTACCTGTTCTTTCTGTAACGCAATTCCTTCGGCATCTACAGTGCCAATAATTTTATTGGCCGATACTGTATCACCTTCATTGACGGTTAACGAAAGAATTTTACCACTTAACTCCGATGAAACAATTACCTCGGTTGCTTCGAATGTACCTGTAGCATCGAATTGATTTCCTTTTTTATTGCAAGCTGCCAGCAAACTCAGCAGCAGCAACGAACTGAAAATTGTACGCATAGTTTATTTTCCCTTGATGGTTTGATAATTGATTTGTGCCTGTAATAACTGCAGCTGATGAACGATCAGCATTTGCCTTGCCTGGTCTTCGGCATTAACTTCCCGCAGATAATCGTTGGCGGTAATTACATTATTTTCCAATTGTGCATTGGCCGCTTCTTTTACTTTTATCCGCAGCTCAATAATTTCTTTGTCTTTGCTGATGAGTTGATTGATTTTATCAATCTCTGCCTGCTGTTGTTTCAACTGCGTATTGGTATTGAGTAAAAACACATCTTCCTGCACGGCAACAATCTGCTGATTGATGCCGATGAGTTCCTTTTCTTTTTTTGCCGTATACAAACCGCCGAATGCCCAGTTAAAACGGATGCCGGTAATGTAATACGTGGCAAACTTATTTTCGAGGAAGTTTAAACCCGGACGACCATAACCACCCTGGAAAAAGAAACTGGTTTTGGGTAAGTTTCTTGCTTTGATGAGATTCTGCTGTTCGCCCAATAATGCTTTTTGCTTTTGGAAGAGATTCAGCTCAGGTCTTGCAATGGTTTGCTCAGCAGCAAATACAGGTATTGATGGTTGTTGTAATACGGTAGCAGTACTGTATGCTTCACCGGTAAACAAACTCAGCACATCCAGCAAACCTGTACGGGCCGATTGTAATTCGATGATGCGTTGATCGGCTTTTAATAATTCGGCACGCAATAACAGCAGGTTCGATTTAAATGCAACACCTCCGTTTACCTGTGCTTCAATTTTCTTTAAGCCAGTCTGCAAATCTTTTTTCACCAGCTCCGTTTGTTTCAACTGCTCATCAATAAACAAAATGCCGAGGTACAACTGATTCATGCGATCGGTAAGCTTGTACAATTCCACTTCAATTTTCTGTTCTTCTACTTCTGCATTCATCTTTTGAACAGCGGTTTGTTGTTTTAGTAAACCTCCATCGTAAATCATCTGGTTTACATCGGCAACTACCTTGTACTGATCTTTACTTAAAGGCTCAATACTTACACCGGGAAAAGGAATTTTCACCGTTGTTACTTCCGATTGATAGGTAGCTTGTCCGCTAACCGATACCTGCGGCAAAAATCCTTTCCGCAGATTTTCGATGTTAATATCTTTTACCTGTTGAATCAGATCCTTCTGTTTAAGCAAGGGGTATTGCTGCCTTGCTTTTTGCTGCACCTGCTCCAGTGTAAGGGTTTGTGCAAATGCCAGCTGCGAAAAAAACAGGCAGAAAATGAGCAATTTCTTCATATGCATATATTTAACCAAACAGTTAATTAAGAGTCAAAAAAATTATTTCCGGATGGCGTCAATGATAAAACGGGGTATTTCCTTTTTCCTTTGTTCCATCGCATGGCGGAACTGAAATTCATCCAGCCCGAGATTCATTTGAAAAATCGGTTTTGCCACAAACGGGAAGATGGTCATGGAAAGCAGGTTCATCATCAGCTGTAACGGACTTACGGGTTTAATGTTTCCTTTCTGCACCTCTTCTTCAATCTGCTTCAGGAATTTAGCAGGGTTCGGTTTGTTCTTAGCCCCCCATACTTTCTTCATAAAATAAACAGGATCCTGGTTTACTTCATTCATTACAAACAAGGGCAGATAAGGGTTTTCAATCACCACCGAAATATATTCGTCGCAGAAGCGTTCGATTTTCGTATACAGATCATCATCAGAATTCAGCACTGCATTTACTTTCGGAAACAGGTGTGCGGCCGCCTCTTCAAATACCTTTTCAAACAGCTTTTCCTTGTTTTCGAAATAATAATGCAGCAAAGCTTTGTTAATGCCAGCTTCGTCGGCAATATCCTGCATGCGGGCACCGTACATGCCCTTTTTAATAAACACATTACGTGCAGCCTGCAAAATAACTTCCTCTGTAGTATGGTCTTTAACCTGTTTCGGCATATTTTAACCAAATGGTTAACAAAAGTAAAATAATATTCTGCACCGCCAACTTTTAGTTCAGATTTCTGGCTTGGATTTTGCAAATTCAACCTATCCCGAAGCAATGCAGATCAACAAAACAGTTTATATCATTTTCACTTCCCTGGTGCTGGCAGCCTGTACCGGACCGAAAACAAGTTCGTCGGGAACGACTAAAACTGTTACAAGAAAAATGGTGGATGGCTACCAATTGCAGGTGTTGAATACAACCAGCAGGAATGAAGCTCTTGAAGCAAAATCATTATTGCTGTCAAAATATCCACAGCAGAAAACCTTCCTGCTATTTCAAACGCCCTATTACAAAATAAGATTTGGAAACTTTTTAACCCAAAGCGAAGCAGTCAGCTATCAGAAGAAAATTAAATCGCACTTTACGAATGTATTTGTGATCCCTGCAAAGTTTGAAATAAGGGTTGAGGAATAAGATGTTTCTGCATATAAAAACGAAAGAGCTTGTTAAGCTCTTTCGTTTTGTTTTCGTTCGTTACTCAGCCCAGCTCATGGTATAATTTCTGTTTTCAATTTCCAAAGCCTGCTTCGTTAACATCAATGGACGGAAGGTATCCACCATCACCGCCAGTTCTTTGGTTTCTTTGGCACCAATACTTTTTTCAACAGCACCGGGGTGTGGCCCATGTGGTATACCTGCAGGATGCAGCGTAATCATTCCTCTTGTTACATTTTTACGACTCATAAAATCACCATCTACGTAATAGATCACCTCATCACTATCAATGTTGCTGTGATTGTATGGTGCAGGAATTGCATTGGGATGATAATCGTACAAACGTGGCACAAACGAGCAAACCACAAACGCATTTGTTTCGAAGGTTTGGTGCACCGGTGGTGGCTGATGTACACGGCCGGTGATGGGTTCAAAATCATGAATCGAAAAAATATACGGATAGCAGCAACCATCCCAACCCACCACATCAAACGGATGTGTACCATAATGCAAACCGTACAGCATGCCTTTCTTTTTTGCACGGATCAGGAAATCGCCTTTTTCATCGTAGGTTTTTAAATCCTGCGGCTTACGGATATCTCTTTCACAATACGGCGCATGTTCCATCAACTGTCCGTACTTGCTCATATACCGTTTCGGAAAACGCAACGGTGTAAACGATTCAACAATAAACAACCGGTTCCGGTCATCGTTAAATTCTATCTGATAAATTGTACCCCTGGGCAACACAATATAATCGCCGTAACCAAAAGGCAAATCGCCATACTGTGTTTTAACCGTACCGCTTCCTTCATGTACAAAAATCATTTCATCCCCATCGGTATTCTTATAGAAATAATCTGCAGTTCCGCTTGTTGGTGCAGCCAATACAATATGGCAATCGCTGTTGACCAATACCGGAATACGGCTTTCCAAAAACTCGCCTCCGTGTTTAATATGAAAGCCTTCAAAGCAACGATGCTGCAGCATTTTCTCTTCTGCAATCTGCGGACTTACATCTACCTGCGGTTCGGTTTTAATGATTTGTGTTGGCGGATGACAATGATACAGCAACGAATAATCATCACTGAAACCTTCGGTTGAAAATAACTGTTCGCTATACAAACCACCATCGGGCTTGCAGAACTGTGTATGACGTTTATGCGGAATTTTTCCCAATGTATAATAGTGTGCCATGTGTTGATTTTTGATTTGAGATGTACGATTTCGGATTTGGTCATGAAACGGTTCGTCGGAAAGACGGTAAGAATCGTTTTGCTCAACTTTTGGCAAAACACTTTACTGTCTTTCTGACTTTCGGTCTGCTTACTTTCTGACCGTCAGCTCAAGCGACGTAATAAGGAAACTGTATTTCCACTTACGCTTATCGATCCAGTATGTAAAGTTTCTGAAGAATGGCATAATCAAATCGTTCAGCAAATGTACACTTTCTGTTTCTGAACTGGGGTCTGTGCCGTATATTGAAATAAAATTACCCACCGTGCATGCAGGCAATCAATATTCGCTGAAAGAATTTATTTTCTGGACAAGAACCGCCATTTACAAGATACTGCTCTTTGCAGCGGTGCCTACCATCCTGTTTGAATTGTTCAATTGCAGATGGCTCGCCATTCCCTGGGTACCCATTGCCATGATTGGTACTGCAGCTGCGTTCATTGTCGGTTTTCGGAACACACAAACCTATAACCGGCTTTGGGAAGCACGGCAGATCTATGGCTCGATTGTTAACAGCAGCCGGGCATGGGGATTAATGGCCCGTGATTTTGTAAGCAACAAAGAAGCGCAGCAACAACTGATTTACCGGCATATTGCATGGTTAACAGCTTTGCGTTTTCAGTTGCGTGAAAACCGTGTGTGGGAAAGCATCAATAAACATTACAACCGGGAATACCAGCGTTTCTATACAATTCCCGAACAGAAAAGTAATCTTGCTGATGAGCTAACAGCTTTTCTTTCTGCTGAAGAAAAAGAATATGTACTGCAGAAAAAGAACAGGGCAACCCAGCTGATTGCTTTGCAAAGCAAACAGCTGGAACAACTAAAGCAACAGGGAATAATTGAGCCGCTGAATTATATTGAACTGCAGAACACATTAAATGCATTGCTCGAACACCAGGGCCGTTGCGAACGCATCAAAAACTTTCCGTATCCCCGGCAGTTTGCATCCATCAACAAATTCTTTGTTTATCTATTTATTATGCTTGTGCCCTTTGGTTTGCTCAACGAATTTCAAAAGCTGGGCGAACATTATGTGTGGCTCAACATTCCTTTCAGTCTTATTGTATGCTGGGTATTTCTTTCAATGGAGCGTGTAGGCGAAGCAACTGAAAACCCCTTTGAAGGAAGCGCCAACGATGTGCCGATTACAGCACTCAGCCGCACCATTGAAATTGATCTGCGGGAAATGCTCGACGAAACAGATCTGCCGCCTGCACTGCAACCGGTGAATAAAATTTTAATGTAAGTACGCTGTTATCTTTGCGCAGATTAACAACTTAAAATTTTGGAGCAAACAATCTCATTGCATACAGTTGGGCTGTTGCATATCAGGGAACGTAAGTTATTACTTGCCTTCAGCAACAACAAGCAATGTTACTATTTACCCGGTGGCAAAGTTGATGCAGGTGAAACTGCAGTAAGCGCATTGCTGCGTGAGATAGCTGAAGAACTGAAAGTGCAGCTTGCAGAAAACAACCTGCACTACTACACGCATATTTCTGCACCTGCATTTGGTGAAACAAACGGAACGATCATGGAACAGGATTGCTACATGCTTGCGGGAGATTTTCATCCACAGCCTTCTGCTGAAATTGGGGCTGTCCATTATTTTACAACAGACGAATATTTGCAACAAGCTGTTACAGCACCGGGAGCAGTTACGATACTGGAACAATTACAAGCAAACGGATTGATTGATTAAGTATGACAAGAATCGGATTAATATCGGATACACATGGTTATTTAGATGAAGCAGTGTTTGAACATTTTAAACAATGCGATGAACTATGGCATGCAGGTGACTTCGGAAACATTGAGCTGGCAAACCGTCTGGCCGCTTTGAGCGGCCTGACGCTGAGAGGCGTTTACGGTAATATCGACGGACAGGATGTACGTTCTGTTTATCCCGAGCAATTGGTTTTCCATTGCGAAGAAGTAAAAGTAATGATGCGGCATATTGGTGGCGCACCTCCCAAATACAATCCTGAAACAAGAAAAGAACTGCAGCTGCACAAGCCGCAACTGTTCATTGCCGGTCATTCGCATATTTTAAAAGTGATGTACGACGATAAAATCAACTGCCTGCACATGAACCCCGGTGCCGCTGGCAAACAGGGCTGGCATAAAGTACGCACCATCATCCGTTTTGTAATTGACGGCAATAACATGAAAGATTGTGAAGTGATAGAGCTGGGCAAACGCTGATAAAGCAATTCATTAACTGAAGTAAACGAAAACGCCCATCGATTATCGATGGGCGTTTATTTATTTTCAGATAGCTTACATACCAGGGAACCAGGGGCGGGCAATGGCTTCACGGAAAGGCCAAGGCACTGCCGAAAGAATTAAAATTAATGCCACAACATACATCCAGGATGCAGCGCTGTAGTTTTGCTTTTTTGCACGACCTCTCGCCATCGTAATCAATACAATTGCAAGGATCATAGCGCTGATGTGTTCTACCACCCAGAAACGGGCAAAACTGTCTTTCATTACATTACCAAAACCACCCAGGCGCTCGATCATATGAAAGCCTACTGCCTCGTTGTTGAAATATTGAAACAAACCAAGCAGCAAGGTAATATGTGCAGATATCAACAGAAACAAACTTGTTTTCTGTAAACCGCCTTTCTTCGTAAACGCCTGGAACAAGGCAATTACTAAAAGAATTAAAATAACCCAGCGTAACACGTTATGCAAATGAACCAGTCCTGTGTACATAAATTTGAAAGTTTGAAAATGAACGAATTTGATGATTTCCGCACAAAGTAAAGTGCAGATTACCACACAGCAAAACAGAATTACAAAAAACGCTAACTTTAAAGAGCTAAACTGAGGCTATGAAAAAAATTCTGCTCCCCGGTATTTTGCTTTGTGCTGTATTTGGCGCAAAAGCACAAACTGCAAAAGTAGTGGTTACCGATTCTGCACAGTTGTTGCAGCAACAACTGCTGTTACCCAACAGGGTTATGGGTAAAACAAACAAGGGTACCGTATATGCACTGCCGCAAGATGGTATGCCCTGCCTTGTTCCCGACTCCTCTGCCTGGGCTTTGATGCCCAATGCAAAAACCGGCGATGTTCAATCGGGTGTAATGCCCAATCCTTTCAAACCAAATTCGCTTCGTAATACTTTACTTGAATCGGAAGGTTTCATACAAATGGCAACACCCAACCCTTACAAACCGCAGTCGTTTCCAAAAGTCATTACACTGCCTCCGGCAAAACCAACCCCCAAAAAGAAAGATAGTTGATGCTGTTTAAACGAAGCTCTTGCATGCACTAATATAAAAGCACGATGCAGCTAAGTACAATTGTGTATTGTTGAAAAAGAAAGCCCGATTGCTGACGACAGTCATAGATTGCAGTAGAGCCTTATGGTAAGTTTATACCTGTAATCAGCAACTGATTACGTTTTAATCCATATCCAATAAATATCAGATTATGAAAACCAATTTATTTCTTCAGGAACTCTCCGGCTGGCAGTGGGAAATCTGCGGCTTTCAAAAAGCAGCATTGATTATTGAAGAACGTCTCGATGCCATACATAAGAACATCAAATCAAATGCAGTAAAACATTTACTCATTGGCCGTTTACTCGAACGCTTTCTCGTTGAAGAAAAAGAATTGAATGAACTGGAAAAAGCCATCCTTAACGAAAAGGAAGCCATCCATCAGCTCAAACTCAACAAAGAATCGCTGCAACAGCTGGAACTGGGGCACGAGCAGATCAGTAAACGCATCAGCAAAGAAGAGCAGGTATTCCCTGCGCTGAAAAGCGATTACTATCAACTGCTGGAAGAACTATTGATGTAAACTTATTCCACCCAATCGGCAATAAAAATATTGGTATCCCTGGTGCCGCCGTTGTTGCGGTTGCTGCAGAATACAATCTTCTTTCCATCGGGGCTGAACATAGGGAAGGCATCAAAGCCTTTATCACGACTTACCTTGGTAAGGTTGGTGCCGTCTTCATTCATAGTATATAAGTTGAACGGAAAACCTCTTTTGTATTCGTGGTTGCTGGCAAAAATAATGCGCTTGTTATCGGGCATATAAGCCGGTGCCCAGTTGGCTTGTCCGAAAGAGGAAACCTGTTTTGCATTGCTGCCATCGGCATTGGCAACCCATACTTCCATATTGGTTGGTGCTACCAAACCCTGCGCCAGTAATTCTTTGTATTCTTTAATCTCTGCTTCAGTTTTCGGACGGCTTGCACGCCAGATGATCTTTTTACCATCGGGGCTAAACCAACCACCACCATCGTAACCCAACAGGTTGGTTACTTTCTTTTCTTTACCTGTTTTCAAATCCATCACATACATATCAATATCACCATCCTTGGTACTGGTGTACAGCATTTTCTTTCCATCGGGCGAAAGTGTTGCTTCGGCATCATAGCCTTTGCTCTTGGTTAACTGTTTTACAATTTTACCGTTTAAATCGGCCATGAAAATATCGTAGCTGTCGTACAAAGGCCAGATGTATTTGTTGCCGTATTTGGTTCGGTCGGGCACCGGCGGACAGTCGCCGCTTCCTAAATGTGTTGATGCATAAATAATGTGCTTACCATCTTTTGTAAAAGCGCCACAGGTTGTTCTGCCATTACCGGTACTCACCAGTTTGGGTACAAACTTTTCGCCGGCTTTGGTAGGAATTTTACCGATGTACATCTGGTCGCAGGGAATACCTTCTTTCGCATAAGTTTTCTGAAAGATGAGCCATTTGCCATCGTAGCTGAAATAGGCTTCTGCATTATCGCCGCCAAACGTAAGCTGCTGAATATTTTTAAAATGCTTTTCATCCGGATACAGAATGGTATCGTTGGTTTGTTGTGCCTGCATAGTAACAGACTTTGCAACTTTTGTAAACGAGAGTACCAAAACAGCCAGAACAGAAATAACAAGCAATAGATTCAGCTTCCTCATGTGTGCGATTTTTACAAATGTAATTTGATTAAAGTGCTGCAAATGTCAGGAATTTGTAAGAACCCAACAGATGAAAATCATTTAGCTTTGCGGCCATGCAGCTGAAAGCCCTTTCCATCTTCGGTTTCCTTGTTTTGTTTTCGTTTGGGTGTACCAACAATTCCCCTGCAGATACAAGCCCGAAACCGGAAACTTCCACCACAAATAAACAGCTCGAAGAGCTGGAAAAGCAAGTGGCGGGCAACCCGCAGGCCGATAGTTTGCGGGAAGGTTTGGTAGAACAACTCGTTCAAAATAACCAATACGATAAAGCATTGGCACAGGTTGAACAGCTGCTGCAAAAACAACCGGGCAACCCTGCTTACTTGTTTATGAAAGCCGATGCACTGGAACGAAAAGGCGATACCAGCAACGCCATCACCGCTTACCAGCAGGCCATCCAATCGGCAGGTGTGTTTAACGAAGCCGAATTAAGGCTGGCATCGCTGTATGCCGAAACAGGTAATAAAACAGCCATTGTTTTGTGCGATGCTTTGCTAAAGGATGCATCTGCTACCGATATGCGCAGCGATATTTTATTTGTGAAAGCAGCATATTACAGCAAGGTAAAAGATGTTGCAAAAGCACTGTCGGTTTACAACCAGCTTATCCGTGAAGATTATACCTACATGGAAGCGTATATCGAAAAAGGACTGCTGTTTTATGATCAGCAGAAATACGCCGAAGCCTGGAAAATTTTTCAGCAAAGCACCAATGTAAGTAACAAATATGCTGATGGTTATTTCTGGATGGCGAAGGCCGAAGAGAAAATGAACAAAACAAAAGAAGCCATTGATAACTATAAACGTTCACTCGCACTCGATCAATCGATAACAGAAGCAAGAGAAGCACTGAAGCGATTGGGGGAAATCAAATAAAAATAGTGAATGGTGAGTAGTGAATGAATACAGCCAATCATCAACCACAAACAAAAAACGATAAACAATAAACCATAAATTTTTCTATGCCGATTGTAGCCCCTTCTTTATTAAGTGCCAATTATCTCAACCTGGAAGCCGATTGTAAAATGCTCAACGAGAGTGAAGCCGATTGGTATCACCTCGATGTAATGGATGGACGTTTTGTACCCAACATTACGTTTGGACCAATGGTGATCGATTTCCTGCGCAAAGCATCGAACAAAGTGTTTGATGTGCACTTAATGATTGAAGAACCCGAAAAATATACCGAAGCATTTAAAAAAGCAGGTGCCGATAATTTAACCGTACACATCGAAGCCTGTACGCACTTACACCGTAATATTCAACAGATCAAAAGCCTGGGTATGAAGGCGGGTGTTGCTGTTAATCCGCACACACCTGTTTCGTTGCTGAAAGATATTCTGGCCGATATTGATCTTGTTTGTTTGATGAGCGTAAACCCCGGTTTCGGCGGACAAAGCTTTATTCCGCAAACACTGGTAAAAATCCGTGAGCTGCGTAACATGATCGACGAAAAAGGTTTGAACGTGGATATTGAAATCGACGGTGGTGTTACATTGGATAATGCCAAAAGCATTATTGAAGCCGGTGCAACGGTGTTGGTGGCAGGTAATACGGTGTTCAGAGCTCCGAACCCAACAGAAATGATTTCGCTGTTGAAGAAGATCTAAAATAGAAGACGGAAAGTGATTAGTCCGGAAGAATGGAACGCAGGTTCTGTCTTCCGGATTTTTATTTAATAGAAACACGGAAGACGCTGGTTTGTGCAGATGCAAACGGATCTGATCTGTGGTCATCCGTTTCATCCGTGTTATCTGCGATTCTATTTCTTCCTCTTCTTGGTTTTTAGTTCCAACCTAAAAAATAAGTTTCTCCGCTTTTCGTTTTAGCAGAAAGACTTAGTTTTATCCTTCATGAAGGCAACCAAAACCTGCATTTTTTTCCTGCTGCTTGTGCTCACCTCGGTTTCCTATGCCCAGAAAAAATCGGCAACGGTAACGGGTAAGGTATTGGACGAAAATGAAAATCCGCTCAGCAAAGTATCGGTGATTATTCTCGGTCGCTCCACCGGTGCTACCACGAACGACTCCGGCTATTTCAGTATAAAGGTTCCCGCCGAAAAAGCGTTTGCACTTATTTTCAGTTATACTTCCTATCGTTCCGAACAACGTAATTTCTTTTTAAATGAAAACGAAAAAGAAAGTATCGTACTCCGTTTGGAAAGAGGCGCCACCGAACTGCAGGAAGTGATTGTAAAAGACGACCGCATCCGTACACAGGCATCGGCTATGCGCATCAACCCAAAAAATGCATTACTGCTGCCAACCGCAACCGGTGGCGTGGAAGGATTGATCAAGATCTTCACCAACTCCAACAACGAACTCTCTTCACAATATTCAGTACGTGGCGGCAACTACGATGAGAACCTCATTTATGTAAACGATTTTGAAGTGTATCGCCCCTATCTCGTACGCCAGGGTCAGCAGGAAGGTTTGAGTTTCATTAATGCCGAAATGGTGCGCAACTTAAATTTTTACAATGGCGGTTTCCAGGCACGCTTTGGCGATAAGATGAGTAGTGTGCTCGACATTCAATACAAACAACCTAAGAAATTCGGCGGCTCGGCTTATGTTTCCTTACTGGAACAGGGTTTACATTTTGAAGGTGGCAGCAAAGATGAAAAAGTAAGTTTCATCATCGGCGGAAGAAACCGCAGCAATCAAAACCTGTTAAGTAGTCAGCAAACAAAAGGCAACTATGTGCCTTCGAGTAACGATGTGCAGGGTTATATCACTTATCAGCCCAACACAAAATGGCTGTTCGAAGCCATGATGAATTACTCCCGCACACAGTTTAAACTATCGCCGGAGTTCAGCAGCCAAACCGCATCGGTGTTCTCTCCTTTCTTCACGGCCAACCTTGGTTTGGATATTTATTTCGCTGGTGCTGAGCGTGACCGTTACAGTACAGCCATGGCCGGTATTGCCACAACTTATCAGCCAAACAAAAATTTAAAACTGAAATGGATGCTCAGTCATTTCAGCAATAACGAAGAAGAATCGTTCGATATACAGGGAGCATATTTATTTGGAGAACGTGATTTCGACAGAAGCCGTGCAACATTCGGTTTAATTGTAAACCCATTGGGTGCAGGTGTGTTTCAGAATTTTGCACGTAATCGTTTAAACATTGCTACGCAAAATGCTACACACAAAGGCAGCTTATCCAAAGGCAAACATTTTTTCCAGTGGGGTCACAGTCTCGAACGTCAAACCATCAGCGATCAACTCAACGAATGGGAGCTGACAGACAGTGCCGGTTATACGTTACCGTTCGATCCCAATCAACTGCAGTTGAGTAAAGTCATCAAATCAAAAGCTGATCTTAGTTTCTTCCGCACCAGTGGTTATGTGCAGGACAATTATATTCTCAACGACTCACTGAACATGACGCTGCAGGTTGGTGTGCGTTATAATTACAACACACTTAACAATGAAGTATTGGTGCAACCAAGAGTACAATTTGCGATGCAGCCCCTGCATGGAAAAGATATTGTATTTCGTGCAGCTGCAGGTGCCTATCATCAGCCCCCATTCTATAGAGAGTTACGCCGTTACGATGGCACGGTGAACGAATCGGTGAAAGCGCAAAAAAGCTGGCAGGTTGTTGCAGGTATTGATTATAATTTCAAAGGCTGGGGCAACCGACCGTTTAAATTACAAGCTGAAGCTTACTACAAGCGCATGACCGATATTGTGCCCTACGATGTTGACAATGTACGTATCCGTTATTTCGGCAGTAACAGTGCGAGAGCTTATGCAACAGGTATTGAAGCCCGTTTGTTTGGCGAACTGGTGAAGGATGCAGAAAGCTGGTTGAGTATTGGTTTGATGCGCACACGTGAAAACTTAGACAACGATCAATGGTATAATTACAAACTTGATTCGTTGAATCGTCCCATCGACAGTACATTAGTACAAGGCGGTTGGATCAGAAGACCAACTGACCGCTTGCTTTCCGTTGGTTTGTTTTACCAGGATTATCTTTCTACCAATAAGAATTTCAAGTTCACCATGAGTGGATTGTATGGTACGAACCTGCCGTACAACATACCCAACAGTGTAAAGTACCGCAATGCATTAACGATTGATCCGTACATCCGTGTTGATTTTGGTTTCAGTGCGTTGCTGTTAGATGGAGAGAAAAGTAAACGCCGCAGCCGCAATCCGTTCCGTGAGTTTAATAATATCTGGGCAAGCCTGGAAATATTTAATGTGATTGACCGACCTAATACCATTTCTTATTTGCTGATTAAAGATTTCAGCAATACCGTTTTTTCAATCCCCAACCGTTTAACACCGAGGCTCGTGAATTTTAAGATTGTGGCGAGGTGGTGAGATCGTGAATGGTGAGTGGTGAATAATTAGCTGCATTTATAATGTTAATCTTTGTGCATCGTTCAAGATGCCTATCCCCTCTTGGGAGGGGCCGCAAGTTGATACACAGAAACTTAACCGTAAGGGGTGGGTTTAACTGATAAGCCGCTTGAAAATCTAAATTTTAGTTTCCATCTTTATACAACATTCAAACTGTCTATCCCCTCCTGGGAGGGGCCGCAACATGTTACACAGAAACCTAACCATAAGGGGTGGGTTATCATGAAACGCACAATCATTCCATACACGCAACAAGCTTTAACGAACGCAAAACGTCTTCGAAAAACATGACGTATTCTGAAGTAAAGCTGTGGATGGAATTACGCAACGGAAATATGTTGGGTTATGATTTCGACAGACAAAAGCCCATGCTGAATTATATCGTTGATTTTTATTGTAAAGATTTGATGCTCGCAATAGAAGTGGACGGAGTAACACATGAAGACGAGCATGTAACAATAAAAGATCCGATACGTCAGGAAGAAATTGAAGCGTATGGAATTTCGTTTTTGAGATTAAATGCATTAGATGTAGTGCGTGATATGAAGAACACATTACGAACTATTGAGAACTGGATAATGGACTTTGAAGAAAAAAATGGCGTGAATGAATTTGTAAAAAGAAAACGAACTCTTTTGGAGAAACCAGAAAACCCACCCCCACCCCTCCCGGGAGGGGATAACCCGGCAGATGAATAATTATTCAACTTTTGTGAATCATCACTTCAGCCAAAAGCAAGTAGCCACATATCAAAACCACTGATAGCGCTTAATAATAAAGAACAACAAGTATATCTATCCCCTCTTTGATTCACTCCAATCCTGCCCTACCTTTATACCGTAAATAAGCAGGTATGAAAAAGATAATTGCAGCATGTACGCTATTACTGATCAATGTTGTTGCGTTTACACAAGCAACTGAACCCTACCTCGTATTCCCCATCGAATTGAAATTTTTCCAAGCCAGCAATGCCGGTCAGCAAAATAACCTGCGTTGGCTGGCGCCCTGCATTACCGATGAAGCAACGTTTGAAGTTCAGCACTCAAATGACAATAAAAACTTCAACATTCTTACAACCATCACCGCCAATCAGGCTCGCTGCCGTGAACCATTCGATTATACCGATGCTGTTCGCAGAAGCGGCAACAACTATTACCGCATCCGTTTAATTACTCCTTCCAATACTTCTGTTCATTCCTTTACAGTGGTTGTATTAAACAAAGCAACAGGATTTGAATTAAATGCATTGCTGCCATCGTTGGTAACCACAACAGCTACGCTCAGTATTTCATCGGCAACAAAAGACCGTCTTGCTATTGCCGTTACCGATATTAACGGCCGTCAATTTCTTGTTCAGCAACAGGAATTACTGCCGGGCACCAATCAAGTTCAATTGAATTTACAGGGTTTACCTGCCGGGCAATATTTTATTAAAGCCATCAACAGTAAAGAAGAACAAAAACAGTTGCGTTTTCTCAAGCAATAATCAGCATTCTCTTTTTGGCCTGCAGATTATTTTCTGTAGTTTACAATACCAAAACGCATTGTTATGCCGTCATCCTCCCCTTTGCAGAAATTTCTCGATAACGTAGAAAAGTATCCCAATGAAATCTATTTACGTCAGCCGTTTAACGGACAATGGACCACATGGACTTGGCAGCAAGCCAATGATGAAAGCCGTCGCATAGCCGCTGCCTTACACGCATTGCACTTACCCAAAGGATCGCATGTAGCCATTTTATCGAAGAACTGCGCCCATTGGATGATGGCCGATATTGCCATTATGATGGCGGGCTGTATTTCCATTCCCATTTATCCCACATTAACAGCAAGTGCGATACAGCCAATACTGGAACATAGTGATGCGAAAGCGATTTTCATTGGCAAACTTGATGATTTTTCAACACAGGAAGCCGGCATTCCGCCGCATCTTATCCGCATAGGATTTGACAACTATGGTCGTAACGAACGATACAACTGGAACGAACTCCTGGCACAGCACGAGCCATTGCAACATTTATACAACTGGCAGGAAGATGATTTGATGACCATCATTTATACATCGGGCACAACCGGTAAACCAAAAGGCGTAATGCACACTGCCGGTAATTTTGATAAAGTGCTGGTAGCTGCAACAAGAGATCTGCGATTAACAAAAAAACATGCAACGCTTATTTCGTACTTACCACTAAGCCATATTGCCGAACGTGTAGGTATTGAAATGAATGGCTTGTACAATGCATGTGTTATTTCATTTGCAGAATCGATCGATAGCTTTTCCCAGAACATCCAGGAAATACAACCCGAAATATTTTTTGCAGTGCCTCGTTTGTGGAACAAATTCAGGGAAGGCATTCTTAAAAAAATTCCCCAGAAAAAATTAAACCTCTTGTTATCAATACCGATCATCAACAATGTGATTCGTAAGAGCATCAAGAAAAAACTCGGCTTATCAAGAGCTACACATATCTATAGTGCCTCTGCACCTATTTCGGTTGATGTGCTGAAATGGTTTTCACGATTGGATATTCATATTACACAGGCGTTAGGAATGACGGAGGATTGTGTATATGCACATTTTGAACGGCCGCATGATTACCGGCACGGTTCGGTTGGTAAACCCTTTGCAGGTTTGCTGGTAAAAATTACCGAGGAAGGTGAATTACGTGTAAAGAGCCCGAGTAATACAAAAGGTTATTACAAAGAACCGGAGTTAACTGCAGAATTGTTTGATGAAGAAGGCTATCTACGTACCGGTGATATATGCGAATACGATCATGATGGTTACCTGTTTGTAACAGGACGATTGAAAGATCAGTTTAAAACCGATAAAGGCAAATACATTTCGCCTGCTCCTATTGAAATGAAATTACTTGCCAATCCTGATATTGAACAATGCTGTGTAGTGGGCATGGCTATTCCGCAGCCGATTGCATTAATTACACTTTCTGATATAGGTAAAGCAAAAACAAAACAGGAAGTAGAAGAAAGTATTGCAGCTTCCATTGCAGAAGTGAACCCGGGGTTGGAAAGTTTTGAACGGATGGCCAAAGCTGTGGTGATGAAAGAAAACTGGACCATTGAAAACGGGTTGCTTACTCCAACGTTGAAAGTAAAACGCAACCAGGTAGAAAAAATTCATCAGCAGTTTTATCCCAAATGGTTCGATGAAAAAGGCAAAGTGATTTGGGAGTAAATGATGCACCCGTCATGTCGAATAACGAGACATGATTAAACAAGTAACATCTCTACAATTACTTGAGCATATAGATTTGTCAGCGATCTTTCCTACGTCGAGATGACGAAAAAACCACGTCATGTCGAGGAACGAGACATCACTAAACACGCAGTATCGGTGTAAATACTTACGTAAAATGTGTTAGAGTTCTCTCTTGCGTCGAGATGACGAATTCAATCGTCGTACAATTTATTCCTGTTTCTTTGCAGCTATGCAGCTGCAAACGCAAATAAAAAATTTTCAATTCGGGGAATACCAATTCGATGCATTGATACCCGATACCGAAGCATTGCAGCAATGGTATCAACAACAGCTGCAAACAAATAAACAGGCTCCTGCTCCTTACTGGGCGCAGGTGTGGGCAGCAGCGTATGCACTCTGCAATTTCCTTGCAAACAGGAACGAACTCATCAACAACAAAACTATTCTTGAATTAGCAGCCGGGCTGGGCCTTCCTTCTTTTCTTGCTGCACAAACGGCAACTGCTGTCACCTGCAGTGATGTATCGCCCGATGCAGTGGAGCTGATGCAGCTATCCATTGCACAAAATAAATTCAGCAACTGCACTGCAACTGTACTTGATTGGAATCAGTTGCATGCTGATCTTACGGCTGATGTACTCTTACTCAGCGATATCAATTACGAGCCACAGGTATTTGCAACGTTGTACAAAGTGCTTGTTTCGTTTTTAGAGAAAGGCGCAACTATTATTCTTTCCACTCCGCAACGACTAATGGCGAAACCGTTTATTGAACAACTGCAGCCGTTTGTCATTGAACATTATTCGGAAACGATCACAGCTGTTGAACCGCATACAGACTGTTCGGTTTTTGTGTTGAAGAAATAGCTTAGGCGCAGAGAAAGAAGAAAAAGAGGAATTCGCAAAGTTGGGGTTAGACCTGACAGGTTAAGCTCACTTTATCCGCATCAAAACAATCACCACACAACTCTATTTAACGCAACCTGTCAGGTCAATCCGTAGTAATTATTTGCCGGGCAGTTTTTCTTCGTGCACGTTCGTGCCTTTGAGTCTTTGTGGCCAAACCCTATTTATTCAACAACTTTTCCAAACGTTTCAAATCAGTTATTTCAGCAGTTGATAAAATTTCGTTGTTGTCGTATTTCGCTTTTAAGAACAACACTTGTTTATGCTGCGGATATTTTGAAAGTATTGTATCGATGATTGCACCGGTTGCTTCATCTTTTGTAAACATGGCTGTTGCCGCACTGGCAGCACTGCGTTCTTTGGTGGGTTTGCGTAAAATTATCGCTTCAAGTGTGGCCAGTTTATGCGCAGGAATTTCCGGCACTTTCAATGCCTTCAAACGCAACCCTTCCAATTGTTTTTTACTGAGTCCGCCACGTTCGGCATATTGAAAAGCGAGACTCTGTACAAAAGTTGAATCAGGTCTTGCTGCCAGCATCAGGTCCAGCACATCTTTCACCACATCTACATCTATTTTTTTCCGTTGCATGTTGGTTACTGCTGTACAGCTTTTACCTGTTTAATTAAATCTCGTATAACTACTGATGCAGTTGTTGCACCAAATACCGCCGGCAGATAAGAAATCGTTCCGTAAGCCGATTTCTTATAATTTTTTCCATCTGTCAGCATCAAACTTTCCTTAATCGGTTCTTCGGGAGAGAACACCACTTTTACACCACGACGGATACCATGATTTTTTAAGTTCTTCCGTATCTGTTGTGCAAAGGGACAATTATACGTCTTCGAAATATCAACCACACGCAACTGTGTGGGGTCGAGTTTTGCGCCAGCGCCCATACTGCTTACCAGCGACAAACCACTTTCATACGCTAAACGAATGAAGGTGATCTTCGGTGTAATACTGTCGATGGCATCTATGATATAATCTGGTTTGAATGAGAGTTGCTGCAGCACCATTTCGGGATTGACAAACTCCTTCACCACATTCAACTGCAGTTCGGGATTAATGGCCTGTAAACGTTCGGCCATGATCAAGGCTTTCGATACACCATGATTGGTTGCCAGCGCTGGTAACTGCCGGTTACGGTTGGTTGGATCTACCACATCGCCATCAATAATCGTCATTTTACCAACTCCGCTGCGGGCAATGAATTCGGCTGCAAATGAACCCACACCGCCCATACCTACAATCATCACATGTTTTTTAGTGAGTGCTCGAACGGTTTCTTCGCCGATTAATAAACTGGTGCGTGAAAGCCAGGAAATATCATTCATCTTCTTATTGTATTACTGCGCCAAAAACCTTGGTCGCATTTTTGAAAAGCTGCAAACTAAGCGAATCTTCGTCAATTTGAAAAGCCGCAGCAGCAAGTCTGTATATTTCTTCTATGGAAGCAGTACTGTTATCGGTTTCCAGCAATATCATTTCAGGCGGTAAAGCAGCTAACACCCTACGCAGGTTTTCTTTCATCAACCCATGACCAAACGATACATAATAGCCCTGCGCTATTAACTGCAACGCCAGTTCTTTGCTTTTTGTAAAGCCGTGAAACAGAACCGGCACTTTTACATTTTGTTGTTTCAGCAAACGCATTGCTTCTGCATGTGCACGCACACAATGAACGATCAATGGCTTTTGTAATTCATTCGCCAATTGGATGTGTGCGGCGAACACCGTTTGCTGTAATGTAAAATCTGTTGTGCATACTTTATCCAAACCTGCTTCACCAACCGCCACTACATTCTGCAATCGGCATTTTTCTTTTACTGTTTCAAACTGCTGTTGCCAGCTTGCTGCTGTAATAAACCAGGAATGCAATCCAACCGAATAGAAGCTATCTGCTTCAATGGCATCAAAATTTTTATACAGGTTACCTATGCTGACGATTCCTTCAACCGGTTGTGTATGATGTGTATGAACGTTGATGTACAAATGTTGTTTATTTACCTGTTGTATTCGCTTAACCAATGAAACTGACGCTCTGCCAACTGAAAATGCCGTTTGCTTTTTGTTAATACCGCATATACCGAATCGTTCCTGATTTTTCCTTTCAGTATAACCTTGTTGCTGTCGGGCATTTCGTATTGCAAGGTAAACAAATCGAAAGTCTGAAAATCCCAATTGCTTTTACTAAAGGCCAGTGTTTGTTTCGCACTGTCGGCTTTTGTATTAAAATAGCCACGCCTGTAAACTTGCCGGAAAAGAGTGTCTGTTGTATTTACACTGCCTATTCCGTTTGCTTCAAACACGACATCACGCCAACGGAGTGTATCATTTACGGTAATCGGAACAGTATCGTTGTTGACAATAAACAAAGGCACATCATACAAACCGGCAGGTATAGGCGATGAAACTGCGGGTGGTTCGCCCGGAAATAACCCTTGTACCAATGGCATTACAAGAGCAGTTGTAAGTACAAATAACTTTAAAACGATACGACCGATGCGCATCCACTTTTTTGGAAAACGTACGTCATACAAATAACTGCTGTCTGCATTCCGGTTACTGAAAAAGAAATGCAGGATCCGCTTGTAATCGAACAGCAGCAATAACACTGCGGCAAGCAGTAAATGCAGTGAATACAATTTTACCGGAATATCGTAACTGATATTCATCATAAACACATTGGCAAAAATGCCTGCTGCCAGCAAAGTACCGAATGTAGAAGTACGTCGAAAAAACAAAAACAAACCAGCTGCCACCTCCATTAAACCGGAGAAAAACTGGTATGTATCGGAATACCCCATAAACATCCAGCTTAACCGCATCGGTAATAAATCGCCCAATGGTGTAGCCAGCTGACTTAACGAAGGAAACGGCATCTGTTGCAGGAACACTTTTGCAAAACCATAACCCAGGCAATTGAAGATTAAAAAATAACGGAGTACAATCCTTAGCCAATAAGCCAATCGGTTATAATGTTCACGCTTTCTATCGATAGCTGTCCATACAAGACAGATGAACAATGCCAGTAACAGGTAGAGTTTTAGTTGCGTGTACGCCCACGATGTATCGCCACTGCCATTTGGCTGTACTAACTGCTTGTACGTCTTAAACAGGTCCATATTGGCCCATTGCACAAGCCAGTCAACAAACTGATTGTAAAAATCATACACATAACTAACTCCCGGAATCATGCTGAACAAACTCCAGGGTTCAACCATTAGAATAAAGTACACAAATAAAAAACGAAAGAACAGACGTTGCCACAAAGGCCATTGCTGGTTACCCGGCCAAACAGTTTGATACATACAATTGGTTTTGCCAAATAAGATATTATTTTTTGCAGAACTGCAAAAGCCTTGAAGAAAAAAAATGATCAGAAAAGCGAAAGCTGGCGCTGATCTTTTACCTGCTTTTGTTTTTTACGTTGTACAGGTACTGCCGCAACAGGCACTCCATCAATGCAAAATAATTCTGACTCTTCGTAACGGGAAGCAACAATCACTTTGGTTGTGCCGGCATGCGGCTGAAACAATGCATCCACCACTTCAGGCTTATTATTATTTTTTGACAGATGCGATAAAATAAGATGACTGAGTTGGGGTGTACGATAGTTGAGGAAAACATCCAATGCCTGTTCATTGGAAAGATGGCCTTCATCACCACTGATACGGCGTTTGAGATGATACGGATAATCGCCATTGGCCAGCATGGTTTCGCAGTAATTACTTTCTAAAAAAACAGCATGGCTTTGTTGAAAATGTTTAAGCACCTGTTTGCAGGCATAACCAATATCGGTGATCACCGATACATTGATGCCGTTGCTGCTGATCATAAAACTGTAAGGATCGGCTGCATCATGCGATTTGGAAAAACATTTTACCTGCAGTTCATCAATCAGCACTTGTTCATCTTTTCGAAAATGTTTCAGCAACTGCACATCAACAGAAAGATTGCTATTGTTCCATGTTTTCTCCGACACATAAACAGGCAGCTGATGTTTCTTACTCAACATTTCTACACCTGTAATATGATCGCTGTGTTCATGCGAAATAAAAACGGCTTTTACCTGCTGCATTGCAAGACCCAATCGTTGCATGCGTTTCTCCGTTTCACGACACGATAAACCGGCATCAACCAGCACTGCAGTAACACCATTACTTACATAATAGCAATTGGCATTACTTCCCGAGTTTAACGAAGCAAAATAAACAGGCATCGGGTAAAATTAAGCAAAGCAGAACAGCAACGAATACTTTTCATTTATACGGCTTTTTTTCTTTACCAACTCTTAACGTTTCCACACGCTGTGAATAAGTACCTTTATGAAAATCGGTTTCTATAAAGTAATATTGAAACAGATGGAAGGGTTAGAAGTATCACACCCAGAATGATACTATTTGTGAACAAGGTCAGGTGCAGAAATCTTACTGCGAAAGCGCAACGCAGCACAGCAATTCCGGTACCGGCCGCTAAACTGAAAAGCTTTGACAGAAACGATCATCAACCTCGAAACCGTTAACCCGATTGAATTTTTTGGCGTTAACAATGGCAAGCTCGACATCCTCAAGAAAAAATTTCCACTCTTAAAAATTTTATCACGTGGCACACAGATCAAATTAAGTGGCAGCCCCGAACAGGTTGACCAGGCAAAGGAAAAGATTGATCTGCTGATTGCTTACTTAGAACGAAACGGACAACTCAGCGAAAATTATTTTGAACAGATTCTTGGCGGCGACGACCAGGAAACCGTTGATGCTTTTGTAGAACGGAACCCCAGCGAAGTATTGGTATTTGGCCCTAACGGACGCACCGTTCGTGCACGCACACAAAACCAAAAGAAAATGGTGGCGGCTGCAGACAAGAACGACATTGTGTTTGCCATTGGCCCTGCCGGTACGGGTAAAACGTATACCGCTGTTGCATTGGCTGTTCGTGCATTAAAAAACAAACTGGTCAAGAAAATTATTCTCACACGCCCCGCCGTAGAAGCTGGTGAAAGTCTTGGTTTCTTACCCGGCGATCTCAAGGAAAAAATCGATCCGTATCTGCGTCCTTTATACGATGCATTGGACGATATGATTCCTGCAGATAAACTCGGCTACTACATGAGCACACGTGTAATTGAAATTGCACCGCTGGCGTATATGCGTGGCCGTACGTTGGATAATGCGTTCATCATTTTGGATGAAGCGCAGAACACTACCGACCTGCAGTTGAAAATGTTCCTCACCCGTATTGGCGCCAACGCAAAGGCTATCATCACCGGCGATTTGTCGCAGGTAGATTTGCCGAAGAACCAACGCAGCGGTTTGGAAAAAGGGATCCGTATTTTAAAGAACATCGATGGTATCAGCCATATTGAACTGGATGAAGAAGATGTGGTACGTCACCGTTTGGTGAAAGCCATCATCCGTGCTTACGATAAAGATCACAAGATCGATCAGGAGCAACCCAATATGAACTACCGCAGGTAAACAAGGTACTTACACCGCAGCATACACCTATCCCGTTTCAGCAATGAGACGGGATTTTAGTTTTATAGATTCACAGATGACACGGATAAGGCAGATGAACACAGATTTGAAGCCACTCTGTGAAACTCAGTATCAATCAGCAACATCCGTGTTTCTATCCTCTTGTTAAAACTGTTCAGCAAATCAATCCCTTTTGTACATTTGGGCATCATGAAAAAAATCTTCCTCATCCTTGTTATTGCTGTTGGATTATTCGCCTGCAGACAAAAGCGTGAGCGCCCGGCAGAAGCATTAGATACGGCCCGTGAATTTATCCGCAGTTCGCTGGATGGAGATTATGACTGGGCAAGAGAATTAATGATTCAGGACAGCTTGAACCTGTACGAACTGGAGGTAATTGAAAAGAAGTATAAAAACGAGATGACGAAAAAAGATAAGGAAGGTTATAAAAATGCCAGCATCATCATCCACTCCGTAGATGCGGTAAGTGACAGCGTGGTGATTGTAAACTATTCCAACTCATTTAAAAAGAAACAAATGCCGGTAAAAGTGGTTAAGCGCAACGGTACCTGGCAGGTTGACTTCAATTATACATTTACCGGAAACCTGTAAAAAGATATAGGGTTGTAGCTGTAAGGTTAAAGGAAAACAACCTTGCTATATTATACCATACAGCTTAAGCCTTTCACCCTAAACCTTCTCCGCAATGCTCAAAAATATTCTCCTCGTTGGTCTTGGCGGTGCTGCAGGCAGTATGTTGCGGTATGCGTTTTCGGTTTGGTTTAAACATGCATCCTTTCCAATTGCCACCTTTCTGGTAAACATCATCGGCAGTTTTATTATCGGTGCCGTGTTTGCCTATGCCCTGCGCAGCGAGCAGTTTGCCAACAACTGGCGCTTGTTTTTAGCCGCAGGTATCTGTGGCGGTTTTACTACCTTCTCTGCTTTTTCGCTGGAAAGCCTGGCCATGTTGCAGCAGCAACGCATCGGCCTGTTTGCGTTGTATGTTGGCGGTAGTATTTTGCTTGGATTAACGGCTACCTGGCTGGGGTATAGTTTAATGAAATAGACTAATCCTCCCGACCGTTTTCTATTTACGTTGGTAACGCTGAAGCTACTTCCTTATACACAAGTATCCTTAAGCCCTCCTTGAACTACAAACAACCTTGTTTTTTGGTTTTTTTTCAGGTACTTCGCAGACTGTAACAAATACAAATATGTCTACACCCGGAAAAAAAGATGCGTTAGGAAAAGGAATCCGTTCCTTGCTGCAAAGTATTGATGAAGACCTGAAAACAACAGCCGGTCAGCTGAAACCTACTGTAACCGAAGCGGTTACCGGTATTCTGCGGATTCCTGTGGCCGATATTGAAATCAATCCCAAACAGCCCCGCCGTGATTTTGACGAACAGGCCCTGAAAGAACTGAGCGACAGCATTAAAATGCACGACATCATTCAGCCGGTAACTGTATCAAAGCTTCCCAGCGGAAAGTACCGTCTTATTTCGGGCGAACGTCGCTGGCGTGCATCGAAGCTGGCAGGCTTGGTAGATATCCCCGCTTACATTCGCCAGGCCAACGACCAGGAATTGCTGGAACTGGCTCTGCTCGAAAACTTACAGCGTGAAAATCTGAACGCAGTGGAAATTGCTCTCAGCTACAAGCGACTGATGGAAGAGCTGGATTACACGCAGGAGCAGGTGGCCGAACGCATGGGGAAAGACCGCACTACCGTTACCAACTATATCCGCTTACTCAAACTTCCACCCGATATTCAACTGGCAGTACGTACCGGCAGCTTAAGCATGGGCCATGCACGTGCATTGATTAATGTTGATACAGTTGATAAACAGCTTTATGTTTTTCAACACATCAAACAAAAAGAATTATCGGTACGCCAAACAGAAGCATTGGTACGCCAGCTATACAAATCGGGACCTGTTAATAAAGCTGTAAAGAGCAGTTTGCCGCAGGCTTTTCAACGTATTGAAGATAACTTAGCATCGCAGTTTGGTACCAAAGTAAAAATCAACCACAGCAAAAAAGGCAATGGCAGTATTTTTATTGAATACTATTCGCTGGAGCAGTTTAACCAGATTTTGAAAGTGCTTGGTACCGACGTTGAATAACTCATGAGGCAGTTTGTTTTACTTATACTTATTTCAATTGCTGCAGTAACCGGTTTGCAGGCACAGGACAGTGTTGCAGCAGTAAAACCTGCAGCTGCAGATACGGCTGTTGCAAAAAAAGATTCTGTAAAGCCAAAACCGGAGCATTCGCCCCGTAAAGCAACCATCCGTTCGGCTATGGTACCCGGTTGGGGACAGGCTTACAATAAAAAATACTGGAAGATTCCGATTGTGTATGGTGCGTTGGGTACGGCAGCGGGTTTCTTTATTTACAACCGCAAAGAATACATTGATGCACGTGATGCTTACCGCAACATGATGGATGGAGACAATACCAACAACAATCTCATCAAACCAAAATTTCAACCGGTAGATCCCGAAGCAGTAAGGCAATACCGCATTGCAGTTCGGCAGTATGTAGATTATTCGGTACTGGCTTTTATTATCTTATGGGGTTTGAATGTGGTGGATGCAACTGTTGATGGCCACCTGAAAGCATTTGAAGTAAACGATAATCTTTCGCTGCACATCAACCCTTCTTATTCGCCGCAAACCAAACAGGCCAACCTCGGGCTTGTGTTAAAGCTGGGCAAATAAAACCTCACAGCCGTTAACCTGTTTATCATTTACTTTGCACAACAGAATTTTTCGTTTACTATCATATACCAACTTACATGAACATTGCATTGATCGGGTACGGCAAAATGGGTAAAGCCATTCATGAAATTGCAAAAGTACGTGGCCACGAAGCCGTATTGATTATTGATGCCGATAACCTCGGCGATCTTACTCCGGAAAACATTCGCAAGGCCGATGTAGCTATTGAATTTACCAGTCCGCATACCGCTTACAACAATGTAAAGTTCTGTTTGGAAAATAAAGTACCGGTGGTATGTGGCTCCACCGGCTGGCTCGACCAACTGGATGAAATGAAAGCATTGGCGGCCGAAAAACAAACCGGCTTAATTGTAGCCAGCAACTTCAGCGTAGGCGTTAATATTTTCTTCGAAATAAATAAACGTTTAGCCCAGTTAATGGCTCCTCAAACCAATTACGAGGTAACGTTAAAAGAAATTCATCACACGGCTAAAAAAGATGCACCCAGCGGCACCGCTATTTCGTTGGCCGAACAAGTATTGGAAGAGCTGGGCCGTAAAGAAAAATGGGTGAACGAAGAGTCGGCTCATCCCGGCGATCTTTCCATCATCAGCGAACGCATTGATCCGGCTCCGGGAACGCACTTTGTAAAATACAGTTCGCCCATTGATGATATTGAAATCATCCACACCGCTCACAACCGCACCGGGTTTGCATTAGGCGCTGTACTGGCTGCCGAATTTTTAAAAAACAAAGTTGGATTTTTTGGAATGAAAGAAGTGCTTAACTTGTAAGCACCATGTGGCCCAAGCCCAAAACCGCATTCTTAACCATTACACTTTTATTTTTCTATCTGGTACTGTCTGCACAGGATACTACCATCGATAGCTTGCGTGCCGGCATTTCTGCAGCTAAAAAAGACGAAAGCAAACTAAAGGGATACGTGTTACTCGCAGGCAAACTCAGCCTCATCAGTTTTAATGAAACCATTAAAGTAGCCGATCAGGGCTTACTGCTGGCAAGCAAACTCAAAGATTCAATTGCTTTTGCCGAGCTGACACGCTACCAGGGAACAGCCCATTACTTTAAAGGCGAGTACGAAAAAGCAGCGAATTATCTTTTTACTTCTGCAGGCATTTACGAGCGACGTAATATGCCAAAAGAATTAGGTCATGTTATCAACGATATTGCCAAACTCTACCGCAAAACAAGAGACCTGAAGCGTGCATCTGCTTTTTACGAACAGGCGTATAAACTCTTCAGTTCACAAAACGATTCGAGCGGCATGCAAATGATCCTGAACGAAAGTGGCGTTGTGTACGAATACCAGGGCAATTATGAACGGGCCATCAACAGTTACAGGGCATCATTAAAAATGGCAACGTTGTTGAAAGATGAAGCAGGCCGTGCATGGGCACTTAGTTTTTTAGCCGGTGCCTATGGTTTGCAAAGCAAGTTTCAGCTGGCCGAAGATTTTAATTTGCAGGCACTGGGTATACGTCAGAAATTAAAAGACAGTTTTGCCATTGCCTTAAGCTACTCCGATCTGGGAGTTATGTACAGCAGCTGGAGTAAGTACGAGCGGGCCGTATATTACTTCGAAGAGAGTAATAAAGTAGCAGAGAAAATGCAGTACAAAGAATTACTCTCGAACAACTATGCAGAGATGAGCCGCATTGCCAATGTTACCGGCGATTACAAACGGGCACTGGATTATTATACCTGGCATACACAACTGAAAGATTCACTTTTTTCGGCGCAGAAAACAAGACAAATTGAAGAACTGAGTACGCTGTACGAAACAAATAAAAAAGAACAGCAGATAGAAGTACAACAGCTCACCATTAAAAAAAGAAATCAACAGATCTTTTTTATTCTGCTGTTTACAGCGCTTGCTGCCGTGGTAGCTTACCTGTTTTACAATCGCTACAAATGGAAGCAACAACTGAAACTGCAACAGGAAATTTTAAAACAACAGGAACTGGCCACCAGCCTTGTACTGGAAGCAGAAGAAAAAGAACGCAGCCGTATTGCCAAAGACCTGCACGATGGTGTGGGACAAATGATGAGTGCTGCACGCATGAACCTGTCTTCGTTTTACAACGATTTAAAGTTGCCCGATCCGGAACAGAATAAATCGTTAACCAACATTATTCAACTGGTTGATGAAAGTTGTAAAGAAGTAAGGGCCGTATCGCATAGTATGATGCCGTCTGCCTTACTCAGCAAAGGTTTACCGCAGGCGCTTGAAGAAATTGCCGGCCGCATCAGCACAGCCGATTTTACCATTCATTTCTACTGCGAAGGTTTTGAAGAACGCCTCGATTCCAATACCGAAACCATTCTGTTTCGTGTAATTCAGGAATGTATCAATAACGCCATTAAACATGCTGATGCCACAGTACTCGATCTGTCCTTGATAAAAGATAAAGATGGCATCAGCGTAACCATTGAAGATAATGGCAAAGGTTTTATTTACGATCCTGCAAAAGTAACCGAAGGCATCGGCCTCAATAATATTCTCAGCCGTATTCAATTCTTAAAAGGAAGTATTGATATTGATTCATCGCCGGGCAAAGGCACTTTAATTGCCATTCATTTACCCACCCCAAACAACCGCTGATTACTTATGATGAAATACGCATTTACTGTACTTGCATTTTGCAGTTGCACACTTTCACTTTCTGCGCAAAAAAACAAACCGGTTATCGACAGTTTGGAAAAACTTGCCGGTGAACGAACAGACAGTCAGCTGGTAAAAATTTATAACGATCTCACCTGGGAATATCGTTTGGTGAACAGGGATAAAGCTATTGCGTATGGTTTTAAAGCTATTGAGCAGGCAAAGAAAACCAACTACCCGAAAGGATTGGCACAGGCGTATAACGATTTGGGCATTTTGCTATACGACCAGGAAAAGTACGATAGCGCAATTGTGTTTTACAAACAGTCGGGCAAAATAAGAGAGCAGCTGAATGATGGATTGGGTATTGCCAAAGTGTATAATAAAATCGGTATCGTATACCAGAAAAAAGGAGCATTCGATAAAGCATTGGAAAATCAATTGCTGGCATTATCGTTATTTACAAAGTATAAAGATGATATTGGCATTTCCTACTCGCTCAACAATATCGGCATACTTAACCAAAACCTTGGCCGCTACGATGATGCCATTAAATATCAACTGCAGTCAATTGAAATAAAAGAAAAACTAAAAGACAATTACGGCCTGGCAGGTTCGTTTGTAAACATTGCCAACATTTACAAAATAAAAGGTGATGATGATAAAGCTGCTGACTATTACAACAAAGCCATCGGCATCAGCCGCACTATACAGGATAAAGAATATCTCGCCAATGCCTTAAATAATATAGGTGCACTGTACCTCAAAAAACAAAAATATCAACAGGCCTTTGCTTCCATTTCCGAATCATTACAGCTGCGCAAAGATTTAGGTGATACAAAAGGACAGGTAAGTTGTATGAATAATCTTGGTTTGGTTTTTCAGCAACAGAAACAATACGATTCGTCAATTGCTGTTTTACAGGCGGCTTTAAAGCTGGGCAAAGATGCTGTGAACTGTTTACCCGAAGTAAATCAAACGTACCTTGCACTCTCCCAATCGTACGAAGCCATTCATAACAACGATGAAGCATTGGCGATGTTTAAGTTTTATGCATCCACCAAAGACTCGTTGTTTACCGATAATCTTTCAGAAAAATTTGCAGAGCTGGAAACCAAATACGAAACACTGGAAAAGGAAAAAGAAATTCAACGCCAGCAATATGTAATTGCAACAAAGAATTACTGGATCACCGGTATTGCATTGTCTGTTTTATTGCTTTCGCTCCTCGCCGTTTCGTATTACCGCCGTTACAAATTAAAACAGGAAGCACGCATGCAGCAGGCGTTGCTGGAGCAACAACAACAATCGGCTGCAGCAGTTATGAAAGCAGAAGAAAAAGAACGGCAGCGCATTGCCAAAGATCTGCACGATGGTGTGGGGCAAATGATGAGTGCAGCCAAAATGAATCTTTCTGCATTTGAAAATGATTTACAGTTTGCCGATCCCGAACAAAAACTTTCGTTCAAACGCATTATTAGCCTGGTTGATGAAAGCTGCAAAGAAGTGCGTACCGTGAGCCACCAGATGATGCCGAACATATTACTTAAATCGGGTTTAGCCAATGCGGTAGCCGACTTCCTTGATAAAATCGATCAACGCAAACTGAAAGTATCGTTACACACGGAAGGCCTGAATGAACGACTGGATGAAAATATTGAAATCGTTTTATACCGTGTACTGCAGGAATGTGTTAACAACGTTATTAAACATTCGCAGGCATCCCAGCTGGATATTTCGTTAATGAAAGATACCGACGGCATCAGCGTAAGTATTGAAGACAATGGCAAAGGCTTTAACCCCAAAGATCTGGGCGAAGATGCAGGCATCGGACTGAAGAATATGAAAGCAAGGATCGATTATCTACATGGCAGCATCGATTTTGATTCAGCACCCGGGCGTGGTACGTTGGTAGCTATACATATACCAGTATCCTGACTAGTATTTTTTACTTAAAAAAGTAATATCTTCGGCATACCCTCCACTTGTATGTCGACCACAAAAACAAAATTAGTCATCGTTGATGATCATCAAATCGTTATAGACGGTTTGCGATCACTCCTGAAAGGATACGATCAGTATGAAATTGTACTGGAGTCCACTCACCCTTCTGCCGTTGTACAGGCAATTGAGCATTTGCAGGTGGATATTTTATTAACCGATGTTATGATGCCCGAAATGGATGGACTGGAGCTGGCCAAACAGGTACGGCTGCATTATCCTTCCATAAAAATCATCGCCCTTTCTATGAATGGCGAAGGAAGCCTGGTGAACCAGATGATTGAAGAGAGCGACATCAGCGGTTATTTGCTTAAGAATATTGGCCAGACAGAATTTATTACAGCGCTTAATAAAATTGCCGGCGGGGGTATTTATTTTAGTGAAGATGTGTTACAGGAAATGCTCAAAGCCAGCGAACGTAAAAAAGAAGATGCAGAAGTAAACCTTACGGTTCGTGAAATTGAGATCATTGGTTTAATTGAAAAAGAATACAGCAATAAAAAAATTGCGGAAGTATTGTTCCTGAGTGAACGTACTGTTGAAACACACAGGAAAAACATCTTCCGCAAAACAAAAACCAATTCGGTTATCGGTCTAATTAAATACGCTTACGAACACAAACTCATTCACTAACGGATAGCAATACCCAGTTTTGCTACTACACTGTTCGATCCGCCACTTGTATTTTTTGTTTGCCATCCATCGTAATGTACGCTTGCGTGAAAGATACTGAACCGAAAACCGGCACCAATATCGTAGGCAAACCGGCTTTCTCGTGCATCAATCGTTTCATCACGCAATAAACCTAAACCTGCATTAGCAGTTAAAAAGAAATGATTGGTGGGGTAAATGCGTACGCCTGCTTTTAGTGGTATAGAAGTGATTTTGCCATAATACACACCATCAAAACTATTGGGGTCGGGCGCATACGATTGAAAACCCAATGTACCGGTGAGATACACATTTTGTGCTACACCAAAACCGGCAAAGCCTTCAATACCTGTTACACCTCTGTAATCGTTTCTGAAATCGCCGGTGGGTACACCAATAATAACGTTACCACCATAAATGGGTTTGCCTTTTTGGGCAACAGCAGCACCGGTAAAACCAATAACTGCAACAAGCAGGGAGAAAATGATTTTTCTGTTCATACAAATCTGTTTACACCTGCTTTTTCCAATACTGTACCAATCCTTACATAAACGGCAGCTCTTGTATTTATTTTAACAAGAACTGCCTTTACCTGCACATGAAAACATCACCTATTTTAATGCCAAACCAAACTTTAGCTGAATGGTGGATGATGAGCCGGGGTTATTCTTCCGCTGCCAAGCATCGTAATGAACGCTTACCTGTCCTAAAATAAAATGGACTCCGGCACCAACATCGTACATAAAGCGGCTGGTACGATCTTTATCAACTTCATCGTTTAAAAAACCAACCCCGGCATTGCCGGACAAAAAGAAAAAGTTACCCGGGTAAATGCGCACACCTGCCTTTACAGGAATCACAGTTATTTTACCATACAGGTTATCCGATTGTGCCTTGTACGAAACATACCCGATTGTGCCAATTGCATACAAATGCTTTTTGCCAAAACCCAGCGAAGCATCAATGCCTGTAGCCAATTTATATCCATCTTTAAAATCGCCCTGCGGATAACCTATAATTAAATTCCCGCCGATAAATGAACTCATCTTTTTTTGAGCAGCCGCCTGCTGAACCGGGCCAAAGCAGCACAGGCAACAGAACAGAAACATGATTTTGCGCATATACTTTTTTTGCAATAAATGTAGCACCTTTGTTTGCGGAGCAAATACCCGCTACCACTTACTTTTAAACCGCAACGATTACAATGCTTTCGAAAAAAACGCAATATGCTTTTCAGGCGCTGAGCTACATGGCACAGCAAAAAAACAATGAGCCGATCCTTATTGCCGAAATAGCCAAGAAGAAAAAAATTCCATTGAAGTTTTTAGAAAACATTTTGCTGCTGATGCGCAAAGACGGCATTCTTGAAAGCAAGAAAGGAAAAGGCGGCGGTTATTACTTTAACGAAAAACCTTCGCAGATAAGCCTGGCCCGTGTAATCCGTTTACTGGACGGACCGATTGCTCCCCTCTCCTGTGTAAGTCTGCATTTTTACGAACGCTGCAAAAACTGCGATGAAAAGCACTGTGGCCTGCACGATATGATGATTAAAGTGCGGGATGCTAATTTAAAAATACTCGAAAACAAAACCGTAGCCGACATTGTATAATGCGGAAAACGATTGCCATAACCGTTAGAGGTAAAGTACAAGGCGTGTGGTTTCGCAAGTACACACAAGAGAAAGCAATGGAGCTGCAGTTAACCGGCTGGGTACGCAATACCGATGAAGCAGATGTAGCCATTGTTGCCACGGGCACTACCGATCAATTAGCAGACTTTGTTGAATGGTGCTGGATGGGCTCACCAAAAAGTAAGGTGACGGCTGTTATAACAAGTGAAGTGGAGTTGCAGGAGTTTGATAAGTTTGAGGTAATACGATAAAGAAGAATAGTTAGGCGACGAATGTCGCCTTTTGTTTTCCGCTTTTGTTGGTATCCTGATGAATATCAAAACGCCTGCTACATAGACAATGAAAACTGCGAAAGCATTCAACTAATAAACAAGCTACCGCTTATTAAAACAATACCGGTAATCGTAACCACTGCCATCCATAAACGCAAACAGGCGTTGCCCTGAATTACGAAAATCGATTTTGTCGAAATACCAATCAACCACACGGTTACTGGAAAAGTCGTACAGCTTTAACCACAATACGTTTTTTGTTTCTGAATGCCAGTTACCATCGCTGTCGGTATAACCGTTGTCAACCTTGCGGATTTCCCAGCTGCCCTGCATGGTTCCGTTAGCATCGGCATAACGGGCAGTGCGGTCTTCGAAAAAAGTAAAGGTGCCACTTTTGTACTGCGATTGTACATTTTCATTGGCAAACGGCCTGCGTTTCTGAATTTCGGTTAACTGCCAGCTTCCTTCAATCCGGTTTTCGGGCAACCATTTTTTACAGGAACTGAGTGTAAGAAAGAGAACGGCAATAAAGGAGAATGAGTAGAGTTTTGCTTGCATAGATGATGGTTTGTTTTTATACCACAAATACAGCACCGTCAATTGTTAGCAAAAATCTAAACTGTAATAATAAAAATCCCTCTACTGTTGCAGAGGGATTTTCTATTTCTAAACATTGAATTTCTGTTAAGCTTGCACTTCGACTACGCTCAGTGCTTCGTAAAAACCCTTCGACTATCGCTCAGGGTTTATCCAAGCTTTGCTTTCAGGTTTGCATCAATTGCATCCAGGAATTCTTCTGTATACAAATAATGCTCACCATGATTTACTTTGTTGCCATGGATACAAACAGCTAAGTCTTTCGTCATCTTACCGCTTTCTACTGTTTCAATACAAACAGCTTCCAGTGCGTTAGCGAAATCGATCAATGGCTGGTTACCATCTAACTTACCACGGAAAGCCAAACCACGTGTCCATGCAAAGATTGATGCAATGGGATTGGTAGATGTGGGTTTACCTTTCTGGTGCTCACGATAGTGACGTGTTACTGTACCATGTGCCGCTTCTGCTTCCATTGTTTTACCATCAGGTGTAATTAACACAGAAGTCATTAAACCAAGCGAACCGAAGCCTTGTGCAACCGTATCGCTTTGTACATCACCATCGTAGTTCTTACAAGCCCAAACAAAATTACCGTTCCACTTCAATGCACTCGCCACCATGTCATCGATTAAACGATGTTCGTACACGATACCTGCAGCATCAAACTGTGCTTTAAATTCGTTTTGATAGATCTCTTCAAAAATATCTTTGAAGCGGCCATCGTATTTTTTCAGGATGGTATTTTTTGTAGAGAGATACAAAGGCCATTTTTTGCTCAGTGCCATGTTGAAACAACTGCGTGCAAAACCTTTGATACTTTCATCGGTGTTATACATCGTCATTGCAACACCATCGCCTTTGTAATTGTACACTTCAAACACCTGTGGTTCGCCACCATCTTCAGGAGTGAAAGTCATGGTTAACTTTCCTTTCCCTTTGATCACAGTATCCGTTGCACGGTACTGATCGCCGAAGGCATGACGACCAACAATGATGGGTGCTGTCCAGTTTGTAACCAAACGTGGAATATTGTTGATTACGATTGGCTCACGAAACACGGTTCCATCGAGGATGTTACGGATAGTGCCGTTCGGGCTCTTCCACATCTGCTTCAGATTAAATTCTTTTACACGTTGTTCATCGGGAGTAATGGTAGCACACTTAATACCAACACCATATTGTTTAATGGCATTTGCTGCATCAATGGTTACCTGGTCGTTGGTTTCATCTCTGTACTCAACACCAAGGTCGTAGTATTTAATATCCAGTTCGAGATAAGGAAGAATCAATTTCTCTTTAATGAATTTCCAGATGATGCGTGTCATCTCATCGCCATCCAGCTCTACTACCGGGTTGGCAACTTTAATCTTTTCAGCCATCAGTTTGCTCTTTTAATTATGAATAATGCAGATGTACCCTTCTGTTTAGGGAGAGCAAATATAAACCCCTCTGTTGAATAAAACACGCCTAATCTGCAAGCAGGGAGCGGATTGTACGATAAAACTCAACTTTAAATTCTTCATAGAAGCTGCCTGTACCGGGGCCAAAGAAACCTTGGTGAATTCCGGCAACGTTCCCGGACTTTGTAAGGAAGATGGTGGTAGGAAAGGAACGAATAGGCGTTAGCTGCGGTAATGTTTTTTCAGTTCGTTGTTCATCACTTACTGTAACAGCCGGAATAAGTACAGGATATTGTATACCGAAACGATTGATGAACTTTTGTACACTTGCTTTGGAGCGGTTGAAATCGGTGCTGTATTCGTACGCCAATGCAATAACTTCTACGCCTTTACTTTTATATTCCTTATAAAAACTGCTGAGGAATTTACTTTCGTCCATACAATTAGGGCACCAGCTGCCCATGATTTGTATAACCACTACTTTGTTTTTGAAGCGTGCATCGTTGATGGAAACAAATTTTCCGTTTACATCTTTAAACAAAAAATTGAGTTTGCTTTCGCCGGGCTTCAGTTGTGTTACCGGCGTTGTATCGGGCAATGCAGCATTGTTGTTTCGTTCTGCACGCCACAATTCTACCGGTGATGCGCTGCTGAAAAATTTTCCATTGCTGATGATATTGCCGTTGATGGTTGCAGTAAAGTAGTATGCATGGCTTCCATCGAAACAACTTAATTGCAGATCATTTCCATTTACAACACCTTCTAAAAAACGATAATCGCCGCTGGGTGTTAAAAACGTTCCGGTTACTGCCGAACCTTTTTGCTGAAACTGTGCAATGGCTGGTCGTTCTGTTCCGTTAGGTCTTGTAAATACAACCTGCCAACGGCCTGCTGCATTTTGTGTAGTGGTTTCGTTTATTGCAAACCGTTCTTTTTGTCCGTGCTCAAATGTTACCGGAAACTCCAGCAGTTTTGCACTGCCTGCCTTCAACCACTTTCCTTTTAACGAGCCATCGGGTTGCATTTGCAAACGGAAGTATGATTCAAAAAAAGGCATTTCGATGTGTACAGAATCGCCTTTTACTCGCACATCATCCACCAGTAAACGTTCTGTAGCATTTCGGATATACATTACCTGCTTTCCGTTTTTCAATTGCAGTTCTGCATTAAACAGGATCTCGGCACCATCTTCACGCAGCACTGCTGCCCGATACCATCCGGTACGCAATTTTGTTTGTGCGGTTGCACATGCAAAAAAAAGAAAGAATAGAATAACAGAAAATATAAGTTGCTTCATCGATGTACTGGGTCTTTGGCTGATGCTTCTTACGAAAAAAGAAGCTGCAAGTTAAGACCTGCAGCTTTGATATTTTGTCATCGTTCCGACAGGATCACCGCAGAACTGTAAAGATTCTTATAAATTTTCGAACATATCTTTTGTCATGGCCGCTAAATCGTATTCATGCTTCCAGCCCCAATCTCTCCGGGCAACACTGTCGTCAATACTTTGTGGCCAGCTGTTCGCAATCTGCTGACGGTAGTCGGGCTTGTATGTCATTTCAAATCCCGGACGATGCCTTGCTACTTCAGCTGCAATTTCTTTGGGCGAAAAACTCATGGATGAAATATTGTACGAATGACGGATAGAGATCTGTTCTGCAGGCGCTTCCATCAACTCAATGGTTGCACGAATAGCATCGGGCATATACATCATAGGCAGATAGGTATCTTCCTGCAAAAAGCATTCGTATTTGTTTTCATCTAATGCTTCATGAAAAATTTCTACTGCATAATCAGTTGTACCGCCGCCGGGAGCCGATTTGTAAGAAATGAGACCAGGATAACGCAGGCTTCTTACATCAACCCCATAGCGTTGAAAATAATAATTGCACCAAAACTCGCCGGCGTACTTACTGATGCCGTAAACGGTTGTAGGTTCGATAATGGTTTGCTGCGGACAGTTTTGTTTGGGACTGGTTGGACCAAATACGGCAATGGAACTGGGCCAATAAACTTTGTGCAGCTTCTCTTCCCTTGCAATGTCGAGTACGTTCAGTAAACCCGTCATGTTCAGGTTCCAGGCAAGGTTGGGATTTTTTTCGCCGGTAGCAGAAAGAATCGCTGCCAGCAAATAAATCTGTGTGATGTTTTGACGAATCACCTGTACATGCAGCATTTCCTTGTTCATCACATCCAGGCTTACATAGGGGCCGGTACCTTCCAGTAAAGGATTCTGTTCCCGCAAGTCGGATGCAATTACATTTTGATTGCCATATATTTTTCGTAATGCCATCGTAAGCTCCACCCCAATCTGGCCTGAAGCACCGATCACCAATATTTTTTCTTTTATCATAATCGAACAGCTGTTTAAGTGGGCAAAAATAAGCGGAAAAACAACGAAGCGAACATTCATTCGTTTGCGCTATTTCTTGATATCCACAATCCGACTTCTTTCCATTTGGGCAACAGTGTTCAAGCGTTATTCTTGTTACGCTCTGCTTATGTCTTGCTGCTAGCACCTTGTGCCATGTATTTTGTGCCTTGTACCTTGAGTCTTGTCCCTCGTGCCTTACTTCCAACTTCCCATTATCTTTGCCGCATGGAACAATATGTAAAAGAGCTGTTTGCCAATCAATCGTACGACGAAAAAAACTTTTTCCTTATTGCCGGCCCTTGTGTTGTTGAAAGTGAAGAGTTAATACTGGAAGTAGCCGATAAAGTATCGACTATTTGCAAAAACCTCGGCATTCCATATGTATTCAAAGCATCGTACCGGAAGGCCAACCGTACCAGTGCCTCATCCTTTACAGGTTTAGGCGACGATACCGGATTGAGTTTAATTGATAAGGTGCGTAAAACATACAACCTTCCTGCCACATCGGATATTCATGCACATGAAGAAGCAGCCATGGCTGCGCCGTATATTGATATTTTACAGATTCCTGCATTTCTCTGTCGCCAGACCGATTTACTGGAAGCTGCTGCTGAAACCGGCAAAATTGTAAATGTGAAGAAAGGCCAGTTCCTCAGCGGTCCATCGATGAAGTTTGCAGTAGAAAAAATTAAGAAAGCAGGCAACCATAAAGTAATGCTTACAGAACGTGGCAACACATTTGGTTATACTGATCTTGTAGTTGACTACCGCAACATTACCTGGATGAAAGAACTGAATGTGCCGGTGATTATGGATTGTACGCACTCGCTGCAACAGCCCAACCAAACCAGTGGTGTAACCGGTGGCAACCCGCAGTTGATTGGTACAATTGCAAAAGCAGCAATCGCAACAGGTGTAGATGGTTTGTTTATTGAAACACACCCCAATCCTGCTGTTGCAAAAAGTGATGGCGCTAATATGCTGCAGTTAGATAAACTGCAGGGGTTACTGGAGCAGTTGGTGAAACTCCGCAAAGCGGTAATCTGACGTTCTGAAAAAAAATTGAGGCTCTTTTACAAGAGCCTCTTTTTTTGTGGGGCATTGGATAAACATGCGTTTTCATCAGGATGCAACGACACAAAGTTTTATCCAACGGATAAAAAGCTGAGCCCGGCAGCTGTACTGTTCAGGAACAAAAATTTTGATGTGGAATGAGTAAAGGGAGCGAAAATTAAAAACACAGGTGTATGTTCAACAGCGAAAGTGTGCGTACTAAAGTTAAGGAAATTGAAACGCAGTAAAAAAATTATACTTCGCTGGGCAGTATGCCAAATTCCTTTTTAAAGGCTAACGAAAAATTACTGAGGTTGGTATAACCCAGCTGTGTACCCACTTCTTTTACATTGTATTTACCGGTAAGCAACATGGCTTTGGCTTTCAGCATCCGGTTTTTCTGATAGTATTCGTAAATGCCGGTGCCGTATACTTTCTTAAAGGTTGATTTTAGTTTTGATACACTCATATTACTGTGTGCGGCCAATGTTACAATGGTTGGAGGAGGCTGGCTGAAATCACGCACCAGTATTGATTCAATCTCCATCAGCTTACTCAAATCAGCAGGTTTAATTTTTCGTGGACCGGCATCGGGGTTCTCTTCCATTTTGCGGTGCACTTTTGCAAGAAACTGCTCCAGCAATAACATGATCCTGTTTTTTACAATCATCTGCTGCATCGGATTTGCTGCATCGGTTTCAAAAACCTCATCAAAGAGCATTCTGTTTTGTGCATCAAACGGCTCGGGATAAACAATACTGTTTTGCTGCTGATTAAACCGCATTAACAAATGCAGCTCGTTATACCTGTTAAGGTTTGTATTAATCCAATGTTCGGGCAACAACAGGTTAATGCTTCGTGCTTTTGTTTTAGCCTTTAATGTAAAACTCATATCGTTGATACTGCTCACCAGCGATATACCTGAGCGTCTTGTACTCTTATCAACATGCAGTTTGCCGTTACGCACAAACTGAATAGGCTCGCTCAATTCAAGGTCATTAAAATAAAGCACACAGAAATAATCATCTGTTTTAGTACGACTGTACGTAACATCTGTATTGTACGTTATGTCGGAAAGCAAGGCCTGCAATCCATTGGGTAACTCAATCAGTTTATAATACCCGTTACCCACATGTGCCGGTAACTGCAGTACATGATCTGTTAATGTAACATCAAGTTGCCGGGCAAAGCTTTTCAGCAATGCGTGATAGTCTGTATGTTGCAGTTCAAGTGTAATCAATGTAAATGGTTCTACAATTATGCAGTAATAAATTCGGCCGGTTCCTGTTTCATGTACTTTTTAAATGCAATGGTGAAATTGCTGATGTTACTGTAACCGATAATACCTGCTACCTGCTTAACAGAGTATTTACCGGTTGATAATAATTCGCCTGCCCGTTGCATGCGCTTCTGTTGGTAGTATTCGTAAATAGGCACGCCGTACACCGATTTAAAAATCTTTTTCAACTTGGTAGAGCTCATAGTGGCAGTACGTGAAAGCTCTTCGATGGATTTGGGCTTAACCGAAAAATTCTCCACTAATAATTTTTCAATTTTAAACACGGTATAAATATCATCCTGTTTAATATTGGTTTCTACATCGGCGAAGGTTACACGACTGTGAATGCGTGTAAAAAAGCGTTCCATGAGTAACTGTACTCTGTTTTCGATATACAAATGCGGAAACGGCATATCCGGATCTTCCTGCATAATTTCTTCCATCAGCTGGTAATACACTGTATCCAGCGGCTCCATGTTAAAGCTGCGGCTCTTTAATGCTATGTAGGCAGGCAGTATATCATCAAATACTTCAATGCCCATCAGCTTCCCCAACCATTCTTTCGGAATAAGAATATTTACTGCTTTAAATGTGGTTCCTTTTGTACCGTGGTAATACCAATCGAACAGCGAACTGGTAAGATATGCAACAGCTACTGTTTCTTTTTGCTTCTCCATTACATCGGTATCAATACCAATGCGGATATTTTTTTCAACGGTCAGTTCATCAAAACGGAGGGTGTAATACTCTGTATCGTCGCTTTTACGGCGTAACAACCAGTCTTTATTAATACGGCAATTGATAATATTTACATCAAGCCCGTTGGAGAGTTGCAGTACACGGTAGTAACCGCTGGCCACATCTTCGGGAAAAAACAACCAGTTATCTTTCGGCTTTACACCCAGTTGTACAGCTAAATCCCGGATCATATCGCTGTAGCTGGAATGTATATACTCGTAAGAAAACATGTGCTTGTAATTGATTGTTAGTTGAAATTAAACAATCAGCCTGCAAAAAACAATGACTAAAAAACTCAGTAACGCAAGGGGTTTCTTTTACTAAACCAGATATACTGACGAATGTTCATCCAGAAACCAATGAACAGGTAAACAATAAGCGGCGAACCCATTGTAAGGAAAGACAGATAAATAAAATATTTACGGATGGTGCTTGTGGCAATACCCATTCGCTCGCCCAGCCAGGTGCAAACGCCAAACACATTCCACTCAATCATTCTTCTGATGCGATTCATACGTATTCGTTTCTGTTACAAAATTAAAATTAAGAACAATTCTTTGTCTCACTTGGTTTAAAATGTATGCGATTTATCGGTAAATTCGCAGCCTCTAACAGCAATATGCAAATTTGAACAGGCGCTGTTCGGACACTTTTCGTTGTTTCTCAATCTTTTCTGCCGGCGGCTGTTCCAAATTTTCAATTAGCTATTATTCATCATTATCAAATTCTTCTTCATGGTATTCGACCTCGACCTCATCAAAAAGACGTACAGCGAAATGCCTGCCAAAGTTGATGCTGCCCGCAAATCACTGGGCCGTCCGCTTACATTGGCAGAAAAAATATTATACTCTCACCTGTGGACAGGTGTTGAAGTGAAAGACTTCGAAAGAGGAAAGGCTTATGTTGATTTTGCACCCGACCGTGTTGCGATGCAGGATGCAACTGCTCAAATGGCGTTGCTGCAGTTTGATACAACAGGCCGTAAAAAAGTGGCCGTTCCTTCTACCGTGCATTGCGACCACCTGATTGTGGCGAAAGCTGAAGGCAAGCAGGACCTGGTAAAAGCGGTAACTGAAAATGAAGAGGTGTACAACTTCCTTTCTTCGATTTCTAATAAATACGGTATTGGTTTCTGGAAACCCGGTGCCGGTATTATTCATCAGGTAGTGTTAGAAAACTATGCTTTCCCCGGTGGTATGATGATTGGTACCGACAGCCACACCGTTAACGCTGGTGGCTTGGGTATGATTGCGATTGGTGTGGGTGGTGCAGATGCCTGCGATGTAATGGCAGGTTTAAGCTGGGAACTGTTAATGCCAAAATTGATTGGTGTAAAACTGACCGGTAAATTAAACGGTTGGACAGCTCCGAAAGATGTAATTCTGAAGGTAGCAGGTATCCTTACCGTAAAAGGTGGTACCAATGCCATTGTTGAATATTTTGGCGAAGGTGCAACAAGCATGAGCTGTACCGGTAAAGGCACTATCTGTAACATGGGTGCTGAAATTGGTGCAACCACTTCTACTTTCGGTTACGATGAAAGCATGAGCCGTTACCTGAAGGCAACCGGCCGTGCAGAAGTAGCTGAAGCTGCAGATGCAATCAAAGAATATTTAACAGGCGATACCGAAGTTTATGCAAACCCTGAAAAGTATTTCGATAAAGTAATTGAAATTAACCTGAGCGAACTGGAACCACACTTAAACGGACCTTTCACGCCGGATTTAGCTACGCCTATTTCGCAAATGAAAGAAGCTGCTGCCAAAAACGGATGGCCTACAAAAGTGGAAGTAGGTTTGATCGGCAGCTGTACCAACTCTTCTTACGAAGACATCAGCCGTGCAGTTAGTTTAGCAAAGCAGGTAGCAGAGAAAGGATTGAAAACAAAAGCAGAATTCACCATTACTCCCGGTAGCGAATTAGTGCGTTACACGATTGAAAGAGATGGTTACCTGAGCACATTTGAACAAATTGGTGCAACTGTATTCGCCAACGCCTGCGGACCTTGTATTGGTATGTGGGATCGTATGGGTGCAGAAAAGCAAGAGCGCAACACCATCGTTCACTCCTTCAACCGGAACTTTGCCAAGCGTGCCGATGGCAACCCGAATACATTAGCGTTTGTTGCAAGCCCTGAATTGGTAACAGCATTGGCTATTGCCGGCGATCTTACCTTTAACCCGCTTACAGATACATTAACCAACGAAAAAGGTGAGCAGGTAAAACTCGATCCTCCAAGTGGTGATGAATTACCGGTACGAGGTTTTGCTGTAGAAGATGCAGGCTACCAGGCTCCGGCAGAAGATGGCAGCGGTGTAATTATTGATGTAAAAGAAGACAGCAAGCGTTTACAATTACTTTACCCGTTTGCAGCATGGGAAGGAACCGATCTGAAAGGATTGAAACTCCTCATCAAAGCAAAAGGAAAATGTACAACCGATCATATTTCAATGGCAGGTCCATGGTTAAAATTCCGTGGCCACTTAGATAACATCAGTAACAACCTGTTAATTGGTGCAACCAACTTCTTTAACGAGAAAACAGATACTGTAAAAAATCAACTTACCGGCGAATATGGTACTGTGCCAAATACACAGCGTGCCTATAAAGCTGCGGGTGTTGGAACAATCGTTGTGGGCGATGAGAACTATGGTGAAGGTTCTTCAAGAGAGCATGCGGCAATGGAACCCCGTCATCTCGGTGTTCGTGTTGTATTGGTAAAATCATTTGCTCGTATACACGAAACCAACCTGAAAAAACAAGGTATGCTGGCATTAACGTTTGCCAACAAAGAAGATTACGATAAAATTCTGGAAGATGATACCATTGATGTGGTTGGTTTAACCGCATTTGAGCCAGGCAAAAACCTGGAGCTGGTATTAAACCACAAAGATGGCAGCAGCGAAACCATTTCTGTTAACCACAGCTACAACGCTCAGCAAATTGAGTGGTTTAAAGCCGGTGGTGCATTGAATGTAATCCGTTCGGAATTTGCGAAAGGATAATATCGCTCCTGTTCGTTAAGCGTACAAAAACTGTTAAACAATAAAAATCCCGCTGCAGAGCGGGATTTTTATTTTCTTGTAAACAAAAAGTATTTTAATTCAACATTTGTTGCCGGTTGGTTGGGAAGAACGGATGTTCTGTTGCAGTAACCAATACAATGGCGATAATGGCAAGCACAACAATCATTGCTATTTGCAGATAAGCATGCACAACGGTACCATTCATAATTGCAGTTGATTTTGTTTGCAACGTACTACCTTCTGCTGCCTGTAATAGATTCAACTCGTTTAAGCTGTGTTGCGCCTGTTGAAAGCTGGCTTCCAGCATTTGACTACGGTTATGCTGCCCCGTTTCGTTTGCTGTACTCGTTTCTGCATGGCTGTAAGCAGCTAAACTTTTCAATAACTGCTGCCACTCTTTTTTCTCTGCGTTGGTAAGATAAGTAGCTTCATATGCCTTAATTAGTTTTGCAATTGCTGCATCATGTACTTGCAGTTGAGTGGTTAATTGTACATCGGTATCGGATTCCTGCAGGTGCAAAATTTTCTTTTGGTATAAATGATCGTTAATGCTGAACAGGTAACCTGCAGGCATCAGCCTGTCTTTGTACAACGACGACATGTTTGTGTACAGGTCATTATAGTCTTTCTTATTCACAAATTGGTTAAGACTGATTACTGCCAGCACCACAAATAAGAGTAACGCAGCAATACGTTTTTCTTTTATTGAAATAATCTGTTTCATACAGCAAGCTTTTATACGTTCATCACATTCGTCGTTCCATCAATTTACAACTAAGATTCTGTTTAATCGTTATAAGATTGTGGCATCGCACTTTAAAACCACGTTATACCGTCTGTTTCATATCATCCACCATTCATCCAAAGGCAATGCCTGTAAACGATCTCTGCCTAACTTTAAAGACTAAATAACTTCGCATGAGAAAATTCTTTGTCTTGCTTTGTTGTGCTGCCGCATTTGTGTGCGCTGCACAGCAAACACAAAAACCTGTTTTACACGGCAAAAACTGGATGGCAATTACCGGCAAACCACTTGCTGCCACTGCCGGAAGTATGATTTTTCAAAAAGGTGGTAATGCAGTTGATGCAGCCTGTGCTATGTTGGGAGCAACCTGTACCATGTGGGATGTGTTAAGTTGGGGCGGCGAAACGCAGGCGCTTATCTACAACCCCAAAACAGGAAAGGTAATTGGTATTAACGCATTGGGTGTTGCACCAACAGGTGCTACTGCCGAATTCTATAAAAGCAAAGGCTATAATTTTCCGCCGGAGTATGGTCCGCTTGCTGCTGTTACGCCTGGCACCGTTGGTGGGCTTTGTTTAATGCTGGCCAATTATGGTACAATGAGCTTAAAAGAAGTACTGGCTCCTTCTATGCAATTAGCAGCAGGCTACCCTATTGAAGCGCAGACAGCCAACAGCATGGAGCGTGGCAAACAACAGATCAAAGAATGGCCCTACAGTAAAAAAGTTTTTCTGCCGCACGCAGGTGAAAAAAGAGAAGCGCCTGAAGCAGGCGAAATTTTTGTACAAAAAGATTTGCTTGAAACGCTTACCAAAATGGTAGAAGCAGAACAACAGGCATTAAAAAAAGGAAAGACCCGCAAAGAAGCTATTATGGTTGCCTATGATCGCTTTTATAAAGGTGATATAGCGCAGGAATTTGTACGTGGTTGCCAGGAACAGGGCGGCTTAATTACAATGAACGATCTGGCAAACTGGAAGCCGATTGAAGAAGAACCGATGCATGTTAATTATAAAGGCATTGAAGTATACAAGCTCAGCCAATGGACGCAAGGTCCCATGTTATTGCAAAGCCTGAACATACTGGAGAATTTCGATTTAAAGAGTATGGGTTACAACAGCGCCCGTTATATTCATACGGTTTATCAAACAATGAATATGACGTTTGCCGACCGTGATTTTTATTATGGCGACCCTTACTTTCCACCACTTGAGCCAATGCAGGGTTTGCTGAGTAAAGAGTATGCAAAATTCAGAGCAAAGCAAATGGTTATGGACCGCAATATGGCCGATGTTGGCCCCGGTGATCCTTATGCCTTCGAAGGAAAAACAAACCCCTACATTGATGTGCTGAAGAAGAGAGGTTATACCGTTGATACGAGTACAGGCAAACGTGGAAGTTTTGTTCCTGCACATGATGTACGCAACGAAGCAGTAGCAGCTATTGATGCAGATTATATGGATCGCTTGTGGAGAGGAACCACATCTGTTGAAGCAGCTGATGCAGAAGGCTGGGTTGTTTCTATTACACCTTCAGGCGGATGGCTGCCAGCCTGCATTGCAGGTAACACAGGTATCGGTATGAGTCAGCGTGGGCAAAGCTTTGTGCTGGATGCAACATTAAACCCATTTAATGTAATTGAGCCGGGCAAGCGTCCACGTGTTACATTAACACCAACACTGGCATTAAAAGATGGCAAACCCTTTTTATCGTTTGCTGTGCAGGGAGGCGATACACAAGATCAAAACCTGTTACAATTCTTTTTAAACGTGGTTGAATTTGGTATGAATGTGCAGGAAGCATGTGAAGCCGCCAACATCAACAGTAATCAATTATGGCTCTCATTAGGCGGTGCAAAAACAGAAGACCGCAAACCAAGGCCGGGAAGTATTCTGTTACACGCCAACACACCGGAATGGGTACGAAAAGAATTACGGCAGATGGGATATACGTTAACATTCGATGATCGTACAAGCGGGCCGATCAATGCTATTTATTTCGACTGGAAACATAAAAGTTTTTGGGGCGGCAGCAGTAATCATGGCGAAGATTATGGGATAGGTTGGTAGCAGCAACCATCTGCATAAAAAAGCCCTCTCAAAAATGAGAGGGCTTTTCAATTTATAACCTTTTCTGACTCTTTTATTGTTTGTTAAACTGTGTATAATACCGCATGCCTGTTTTTGGATGATACAGTTCCATAAAGTAAGAACCTACCTGCAATGATTTAATATTTACCGACGGATTGGAAGCAGATACATTACCGGTTAATACCATTCGTCCTTCGGTGCTGTAGATACGGCTTACATAAATACCGGTTGGCTCCGGAAGTGTTATACGTACCGCATCGCTACTAGGATTAGGATATACTTTAACGGTTAATACCTGACTGCTGCCTAACCTGATTTTTTGCACATTGCTGTAAGTAGTGATTTTATCTTTACCGATTACTTTAATACGATAAGATGATTCGATATCTCTCACAGTTACTTTGTCTTTATACTCATATTTTTCTTCTGCTGAATTATCGCTACCCATCACCAAACCAATCGTCTTAAATTCTCCGTTGTTGTCTTTCCGTTGTACTTCAAAATAATCAATCAACTGATTGTTTTCCGAACTCCATTGAACCTGTACATGACTTGTTTTATCTGCCACTGTTGCATTTACTGCTTTGCCGGCAAGTACTCCGTTGATTGGTGTAATAAAATTGATATCATCACTGCCGATTGTGATTGGACTGAAATTTTCGTTTGTACAACTGCTGGCATCGAATGGCTGATAAGGATTGGAGCTATTACCCTGGCGTATCGCAACAATCGCAATTTCTTTGTAGGCATCTGATAAAGGTCCTGTGTGCCCACCATTAAACTTGTGAAGGAATTGTGCAATGAACTCTGTATCGCCAAAACCATAATCAGGATCAGTTAGGTGATAATAAGAAGGTGGCCTGGTGTTTAAAGTAAAATATATATCAAGCAAAATTGCTGTAGTTCCTGCAGGTATTGAAACTGCATTTGCACACACGTTTGTAGAACGGGCGATGTACCGCTGCTGCATAGTTTTGGTACCGCCGGTACTAATCGTTGCTGTTCTGCTCGAACCGACAGATGCATCTATATCTGCAGCATTAGGGGCTGTATCCGGACCAATAAAATCTATAAAATTTGCATCATTCAAGCCAGTCATATAACTTGTATAACCGGCATATGCTACTTCTGCAGCATTGTATTGAAAACCAAACCGCATTCCAACAAATTTCATTTGTCCGGTGCTGGATCCTGTGGGATTACGTAATGCAAGGCGTACAACAACTCGATTGCTTGCGCTTTGCCAAAATGCATTTCCATATATTTCGGCACCTTGAGAGAAAGAAGTGTTTTGCAGGTATGTTATAACAACCAGCAACAAGAGTAACTTTCTAATCATGTAGAGAAGTTTAAATTGTTAACTGGTTTCCGTAGGTGTGGAAGATTAAAGTAGGGCTTTTTCAGGGAGATCGTAATGCAAAAATAACATCCATATACCACAACTACAAGCATCTGCTTATATTTTTAATTATAAGCACTTGCGTAAAACTACGATACCCGGATGTATTTGCTATTTCACATCAAACCAGACTTTCTGTTCGTTGTTCCAATCGCCGTTATAATTGATTGTAACTTCTTCACCTGCAGCTATTTCACGCACTGCTTTAATAAACATCGCTTCTTCTTCAAAATCCATATAATATTCGGCGTTACTGCTGTATGAATGATTATACACAGGAATCCAGCCGAGCGCCATTGCACACTTATCTTTTTCTTCGCCCCATTCAAAAATATAATCGTGTAACAAGGTTTGATCGAGCAGCACACGCTCTTCGGCCGACATTACAATTACAGGCGCAATTTCTAAAATAGAGCCGGCTTCAATAGTTTCGTTGGTAAACACTCCCCTTCCCCGGCCTTCTGATGTTGCAATAAATAGTTCGTTTAACCGCATAAGCTCAGCGTGGAGTCTTCCACTTTCAATCAAAGAAACTAACTTTAGCCAAAATGCAGAAATCAGGAAAAAAACTTAATTAAATCGTTGCGGTATGAGTTTGGAACTGGAACAGGAAGTTTCATTAAAAGAGCAGTTTACAGCCCTGATGGTTAGGGAAGATAAGTTGGAAATTCAGGAGTTTTTAAATAACCAGAATATCAGCGATGTGGCCGAACTGGTGTATGAATTCCCCGATTATGAAAGCCAGATGCTGGCGAATATGAGTGTACACAGAGCAGCCAGCGTGTTTAAGATTCTTGATTTACCTACGCAGAAACACATTATTAAAGAATTACCTCCTTTTAAAACAGCCGAACTGCTCAATGAGTTGCCGGCCGATGACCGTACTTCTTTCCTGGAAGAATTGCCCAGCAATGTGGTGCGTGAACTGATTAAACTACTGAACCCGGAGGAACGAAAAATTACACTTTCATTATTAGGCTACCCCGAAAACAGTATCGGCCGTTTAATGACCCCAGACTATGTATACATCTATCCATACAATACAATTGCAGAGGTATTTGATACCATTCGCAAATATGGCAAAGACAGTGAAACGATTAATGTGCTGTATGTAATTGATGAGAATGGTGAGTTAATAGATGATATACGCATTCGAGATATTATTCTTGCAGCGCCGGATAAGCGTGTAGAAGAACTTATTGACGGGCGCTTTATTGCACTAAAAGCATTTGACGACCAGGAAACCGCCAACGAAGCCTTTAAAATGAATAACCGGGTGGCATTGCCCGTTGTAAGCAATACCAACAAATTACTCGGCATTGTTACTATTGATGACGTGTTATGGGTTGCCAACGAAGAGTTTAGCGAAGACATGCAGAAGATGGGTGGTACTGAGGCGCTCGATGAACCCTACCTTGAAACCCCTTTGATGAAACTGTTTAAAAAGCGGGTTGTTTGGCTGATTGTGCTTTTCCTGGGCGAACTGCTAACAGCATCAGCCATGGCCTTTTTTGAAGATGAAATTGCAAAAGCGGTTGTGCTGGCGCTGTTTATTCCGCTAATTATTTCCAGCGGTGGTAACAGCGGTTCGCAGGCTTCCACACTGGTAATACAGGCAATGGCTGTAGGTGAAGTAACGCTGGCCGACTGGTGGAAGGTGATGCGCCGTGAAATTATTCAAGGCTTATTGCTGGGTACTGCTTTGGGCATCATTGGCTTTGTACGTATTTTCATCTGGCATTCTATTTCGCCGGAAATTTATGGTAACAACTGGGATGAAATTGGCTTTGTAGTGGGCATTTCACTCGTAGGCGTTGTACTTTGGGGCACCTTGAGCGGATCGATGTTACCGTTGTTTTTGAAAAAGCTGGGCGCCGATCCTGCTGTTTCATCTGCCCCGTTTGTTGCAACCTTAGTAGATGTTACCGGGCTGATCATTTATTTTTCAACCGCATTTCTGTTCTTGAAAGGCACATTGCTGTAACCGGCACAAACAAGGTTTGAAACAAGATCGAAGCCATTCATCCAAAACCAAACGTTCACCGTTCAATTTGCTTATTTTTGACCAATGGAAGTAAACCATGCATTAATTGATAAACTGAGCCTGCTGGCAAGGCTGGATATTAAGCCAACCGAAAAGGAGAAGCTCCGTACCGACTTGCAGCAAATGATTGGTTTTATTGAAAAACTTCAGGAGCTCGATACTACAGGTATTGAGCCGTTGATGCATTTAACCGAAGAAATCAATGTACTTCGTGCAGACGAAGTAAAAGGATCGGTTTCGATTGAAGAAGCTTTGCAAAACGCACAATTAAAAAAAGATCGCTTTTTTATGGTTCCCAAAGTGATCAAAAAATAAACTTATCATCGTATGCAATCAGTTATCCACCTCGACAACCTGCGCAAAAGTTATTACCTCGGCAAACAGGAATTACCGGTTTTAAAAGGTATTAATCTCGATATTTTCAAAAACGAGTTTGTGGCATTGATGGGCCCTTCGGGTTCGGGCAAAAGTACACTCATGAATATTTTGGGTTGTCTGGATACTTTAAGCGATGGAAGATATATCCTCAATGGAAAAGATGTAAGCAAGATGAATGATAATGATCTTGCAGACATCCGCAACCAGGAAATCGGTTTCGTATTTCAGCAGTTTAATCTGCTGCCCCGTTTAAGTGCACTGGAAAACGTAGCATTGCCGCTTATTTATGCAGGTGTTCCGAAAAAAGAACGGAACGAACGTGCCATGGAAATGCTCGAGAAAGTGAAACTGGCCGATCGTTATCATCACAAACCAAACGAACTGAGTGGTGGTCAAATTCAGCGTGTGGCCATAGCCCGTGCACTGGTCAACAAACCTTCGATTATTCTTGCAGATGAACCTACGGGTAACCTCGATTCAAAAACTTCGGTAGAAATCATGCATCTGCTGAACGATATTCATCAGTTGGGCAATACAGTTGTACTGGTTACACATGAAGAAGATATTGCCGGTTACGCCAAACGTGTTGTGCGTTTGCGTGATGGTTTAATTGAAAGCGATAAAAAGAAAGAAGAACTGATGGCGGGATAAACACCTGCTGCCAAATTACAGATGTGGAGAGTTTTTAACTCTCCATTTTTATTTACAACCTTTTGAAGTCTACTTTTGTTAACACTAGAATTGACGAAAAATGGCACACAAGATTTACACAAAAACAGGCGATTTAGGTAAAACAAGTTTAATTGGCGGAACAAAGGTTCCGAAAAGCCATATTCGTATTGAAACCTACGGCACGGTAGATGAACTTAACTCTTATATTGGCTTGGTTACCGACCATGTAGCCGATGTACATACAAAAGCGGTATTAAAAGAAGTGCAGGATCGGTTGTTCACCATTGGTTCATCACTGGCCTGCGATCCGGAGAAGGAACCAAAGATGAAAATTCCTGATTTGAAGGAGAGTGATGTGGAACTGCTGGAAAAAGAAATGGACAAGATGAATGAGGCCATTACTCCAATGAAGTTTTTTGTGCTGCCCGGTGGACATGTTTCTGTAAGTACCTTACATGTGGCCCGTTGTGTATGCCGCCGCTGCGAACGCTTATGTGTACACATGCAGCAGGAAGATATGTTTGTTGAACCGCTGGTTATTAAATACATCAACCGTTTAAGCGATTATTTATTTGTGCTGGCCCGTTATACCGGCCATCAATTGGGCGTAGAAGAAATTCCGTGGAAGCCAAGAGTGTGAGAAGAAAGTACGAGTTACGAAGTCAAAGGTGAGAAATAATCGTACTCAACAAATATTATTAAACGGAATTGAGATTGGGGATTTCGCACCTCGTACTTCTCAATTCGTACTTGCAACAATTCTTCCGTCTTTCATATGTACTGTTCGGTCGCATTGAGCTGCTAACTCTTCATTATGCGTTACAATTAAAAAAGTTTGGTTGAATTGTTTGCGTAAATCGAAGAACAATTGATGCAGCTCACGGGCATGGGTACTGTCTAAGTTACCTGTTGGCTCATCAGCCATAATAATGTCCGGGTTATTGATGAGTGCTCTTGCAACAGCTACACGTTGTTGCTCACCCCCACTTAATTCAGCAGGTTTATTGTTCATACGTTCTGCTAAGCCAAGCATCTTCAGTAATTCAATGGCCCTTGTTTCAACTTCCTTTTTCTTTTTATAACCCAGCCAGCCCGGAATACATACATTTTCCAACGCAGTGAACTCGGGTAGCAGATGATGAAACTGAAATACAAAACCAATATGCCTGTTACGGAACATAGCCAGCGCATCGCCTTTCAGGCTATCAACCTGTACATTATTGAGCCAAACCTGCCCTGTATCAGCTGCATCCAACGTACCAAGAATATGCAACAAGGTGCTTTTGCCCGCACCGCTGCTGCCCACGAGGCTTACAATTTCGCCCTTGGCAATGTTTAAATCCACGCCCTTCAATACTTCCAGGCTGCCATATCGTTTGGTAATCTGTTTACAACTAAGCATGTACGTTATCTCCGTTATACAAACCTAAGCTATTGAACCGTAGCTCCAAACAGCCGTTAAAAATTCCTTTTGTACGGTTATTCACATACTTAACAAAGCAGATTTGGTAATTTCAGCAGGAGAGTTACATTTGCGGAAAATTAAAGGGTTACCTTATGTTCTGGACACTTGAATTAGCCTCGTACCTCGAAGACGCTCCCTGGCCTGCTACCAAGGATGAATTGATTGATTATTCAATCCGCAGTGGGGCACCCATTGAAGTAGTAGAGAACCTGCAGGAGTTAGACGACGAGGGCGAAATTTACGAAAGCATCGACGACATCTGGCCTGATTATCCAAGCCAGGAAGACTTCTTCTTTAATGAAGATGAATATTAAAAACTTGTGCTTTTAGCGATGAGCTAAAAACATTGAACCCTGCCCCAAAGGCGGGGTTTGCTTTTTATCCTGAGCGGCTCGCTCTCCGCAGCTTTAGCGAAGGAGATCATCGGGGTGCAAACATCTTCGCTGCTATAATTAAACCGTCAACTCAATTCTGTTCTTTTCCGGATCGAGTATAACGCTTTCATAATACCCGTCGCCTGTTGTACGTGGACCATCCAATACTTCAAACCCATCGGTTTTAAACATGGCAGTCATTTCATCTACTTTTTCTTTACTGCCTAATGAAATAGCAAAGTGTATAAGCCCCGTAAACTGATCGTAGATATTATCTTTTGAAACAGGCACCACAGGCATCTGCATCAGCTCTAACCTCGGCCCGCCGGCAAACGAAAGAAAATAAGACTGGAATTGTTTTGCTTGATTTGTGTATTTCGAATTTGCTGTTGCAGCAAAATACCTGCAATAAAAATCTTTCATCAACTCCAGGTCTTTCACCCAAATGGCAAGATGTTCAATATGCATCAGTGTTTTTTAAAGGTGAACTTAAAATAAAGTAATACCAGCGACAGCAGGAAAATAAATCCATTGCACAGTACTACCGGCCGTAATACCGGGTTATTAAAAAAACCATATACCAGCCAAACAAGTGTACTGGTTGTTACAATCAGTATGGTGTACACACTTAAGTCGCCAACACTCTTACTTTGCCAGGCTTTATACACTTGTGGCACAAACGTAATACTGCTGAGGAACGAACCAAAAAGACCAACTGTTTCTACCCAATTCATTTGCTTTACTTTAAAATTAAAAAGTTGACAAGCATATAACCTGTCAACTTTTTTAATTGTTTATTTACAACAATACAACACGCTGTGTTTACTGTTTTATTCTTTTTCCATCTGCTCAATTACTTCAGCTGTTACACCGGTAAAACTGAAACCACCATCGTGGAAAAGATTCTGCATGGTAACCATACGTGTAAGATCGCTGAACATTACGGCAATATAGTTTGCACAATCTTCGCTGCTGGCATTACCAAGCGGGCTCATCTTTTCTGCATAATTAATAAACCCATCAAAGCCTTTTACACCACTGCCCGCAGTTGTACGGGTTGGCGATTGTGAAATGGTGTTTACACGTACTTTCTTTTTAACCGCATAATGGTAACCGAAACTGCGTGTTACACTTTCCAGCAACGATTTCGCATCAGCCATTTCATTATAATCGGGGAACACACGTTGTGCAGCAATATAAGTAAGCGCAACAACACTGCCCCAATCGTTAATTGCATCCAGATCCCATGCAGTACGCAATACACGGTGCAGACTCATTGCCGAAATATCGAGTGTTTTGGCATTCCACTCATAGTTCAGCTCTGTATAATGTTTGCCTTTGCGTACGTTCAGGCTCATACCAATTGAATGCAATACAAAATCAACTTTGCCGCCAAAGTGCTCCATCGATTTTTCGAAAAGATTTTTCAGGTCATCCATATTGGTTACATCGGCACCAATAACAGGTGCATTACCACAAGCTTCAGCCAGTTTATTGATTTCGCCCATACGCAAAGCAACAGGCGCATTGGTTAACACAATCTGTGCACCTTCTTCGTAGCATTTCAACGCTGTTTTCCATGCAATCGATTTCTCATCTAACGCCCCGAAGATGATCCCTTTTTTTCCTTTCAGTAATTGATGACTCATAAACATTGATTTGCCCAAAAGTAAGGAAGATGAGGGAAATGTTTGCGCTACAACAGAAGAAGTACGATACGGACCTGTGCAAGGCCTTTTTTTGCGGAGCAAAAAGCACAAGCTGCATGCAATGCCTGCTTCGATTGTTCAGTTTCAATTATCTTTATTGCCTATGACTATTTTACAAACCGACGACGGTAAAAAAGGCGCCTTTTATGTAGAAGAAAATGACGAACGCCTTGCCGAAATGACTTACGTATGGGCTGGCACGGGCATGTTTATTATTGACCATACAGAGGTTAGTGATAAGCTAGCAGGGAAAGGTGCAGGCAAACAATTAGTAGCAAAAGCAGTAGCGTTTGCAAGAGAAAAGAATGTAAAAATCAAACCTCTCTGCCCTTTTGCAAAAGCAGTGTTCGATAAAACACCCGATTATAAGGATGTATTATAACAGCAGCAGCATTTAAATTTGATTGCTGCCCGTTGGCAAATTCATTATGCGCCAACAAAAAAAGAACAGGTTCAAATAATTATCTTACAGTTGAACAGATAACAAAAAGCCTCCGGTAAACCGGAGGCTTTTTGTATATCAACGTTTTGATTACTGAGCTAAACTGATGTTAACCTGTACACCCGCTCTTGTATTTACGACCGGTGGCGGTGTGGCAATGTAACCTGTTACCCTATTTTGTTCAAAGAACAAACGTAAACGGATACGGTTGTTCAATACATAATCAATCGATGGGTTGATGGAAAGAATTTTCTGTCCACCTGTTGGGATAGTATTCCGCTGATCAAGAATATTGTTGGATGTGGCATTATCACGATAGGTAAGATCGAACCGGAAACTTAAATCGTTGGAAAGCGCTTTTGAATTGTTTTTACTGAACGGCACTTTAAACGGCAGCTTTAAACCACGCTTACGGTAACCCGCACCAACCGTAATTTCAATACTGCGTACTTCACTTACCTGGAAGTCGATTAAACTTAAACTGATGGTACGGCTGCGGCCATAATCGAGTTTAAAGTTTACCTGGCTGGTGGTTTGTACATCAATACCAATCAATGGTGAAAAACGTTCGCTGATGGTTAAGTTTGGTACGATAAAGAACGGTACAAAGTTGTTCGATACCGGATCAACAAACGATGGGAAGCCATAACCAAACTGATCGGCATATAAAAGTGCAGAAGTAAAATTGTTCATGCTGAGGTTACTGCTGTAACCATGCGTAATGCTGAAATTGGTAAACAAACGCTCCATGCCGGGCAAACGTGTTAAACCGTTATAGGTTAAACGCCAGTTGGGTTTGGGCAAATAGCGTTTAAATGGATTATCGTTTATGCGCCGGTTGTTTTGATCGAGCAATCCTACTTTCAACGGATCCTGATCGGTATAGGCAGCAATAAATGCTGGAATCAATACATCCTGTGCATAACGGCCATAACCTTTGTAATAATTATCAGCATTAGGAGTTTGACTGTATGGGTTTGCCTGGCCTAATCGCTTCGATAAAATTAAACGGTTTGCTTCAAACTGCAGGAAGGTTTCGCCGGGTGTTGTAGCTGAGAATTTCTTAAACATGGTTTGATAAGAAATAAAGCTGATATCGAAACCTCCGCTTGCTAACGGACTCAGATGACCGAAGGTTCCGGTGCCCGTTGTATCCTTAAACAGTTGCGAATAGTTTTTGCTGAACGAACGTGTTAAGTTTAAATCAATCGTAAAGTCACGGAATGGCTCAACAGTTGCTTCTACCTTCAACTCCTGCCTGTAACTCTGTGTAAACAGGTAGTTGAAATTCGTATCCTTCGTAATCCATCCTTTCTTCGCTGCGCTGTTCAGCCAGGAAGTATCAGGTTGCCTGCCAAATATATAACCCAGGCTTGGCGCTCCGCTTCTCCAGTTTTGTCCAATGTATTGTGTACTGTCTAAATAACCGGGCAGTCTTGAGTTAAACGATTCGTTGTAATTAACATTGATGCTTTTAACTGAAGTAAGTAATTGACCGAAAAAGCGTGCTGCACCCGATGGTTCGTATTGCAGACTCTTATCTTTCTTTGCTTCCAAACGGTTTAAACGGCGGAACAGTTTGGCCACATATTTCTTACTCTTACCAACGGTGTCTTTTGGATTAAACTTAATGTTCGGTGATGCTAATGCAGCCGGTGCATTCGGATCTTTTTCTGTTTCCAGTGCTCTTAAAAATTTCGACTTCTGGTACAATCTTGTAAAATCAAGCTGACCAGTAAACACTCTTGTTTGTGAATTTTCAATCGTGTTACCTAAACTTACTGCAAGGCGTGATGCACCGATCCAGTTATAGGTGGTTGCGTAATTGAAACGGGCCGTTGTCCAGTCGAGTGCCGGAATTTTCGACAATGGAAGATTGTACGATGCATTGGCTGTTTGGCGGTAAATAGTGTTACGTCCACCTTTCAACAGGTTTGTACGAACACTGTCTTTTTTCTGTTTTGTATTGATACGTCCAAACGGTTCATCTACACGTGCATTATTAGTGGCACTGAAATCGATGTTAATGGAACGTGTAAGATCCCAACGCATGTTATACACCCGATCGAACACAAAATACTTATCGTACGTTTCAGGAATCTTAAACGGACTTGGTGCGACACCGGGTATCGTTACTTCTCTTGCACGTACGGCACCAAACTGGCGGTTAATATCTGCACGGAAACTTAACAGGCTGGGGCGATAGTTAAAGTTGAAATCTTTTACAATATTCCACCAGGGGCTTCTGTACTTAATGAGTTTTTTAAACGGTTCAATAAACTTCGGCTGTGGTGCATAGTTATACCCAACACCAGCGTAATGTTTTTCAATTACATCGTTTTCAATCAGCGGATTTCGCTTTTCGGTTTTAGTGTATGAATAGCTTACATCAAAATTGGAGATATCGTAAATCTGTACAGGCTTGCCATTTGTTTTATTCTTCCGCATGTTGGTAACATTCACGGTTGTAATAGCAGAAAAATCCTGAGCAATATTTTTTACAGAGTCTTTATTGTTTACTGTTTGCAACTTGTCCTTAAACTTCACATCTTGGTCATAAGGATCGTACTCAGGATTCATGACTGTTTGCGAATAGCTGGCATAGAATGGAATTTCCAAACCTGCTTTCTTTGGTAAGAGTTTACCTAACTGCAAATTAGTAGCAGCATCAAACTGGTAAAAGAATTCACGGCTACGCTCATTCACTCTTTGTTCAATAGTACCAAAACCCGCACTGCGTGCAGAACCTGAAACGGAAATAGTACCAAGATCTGCCAGCTGAATATCTACACGGCCGGTTGCAGCCCATCCACCTTTTTCATCAAGACCACTTAAACGCAATTCGTTTATCCATACTTCCGAACAAATAGAAGTTGTGTTATCGTTCTTATTATTTTCCACACCAACAAGGAAACCTTTTACTTCGCCAAGATTGGGATTACCCATCACCGCCCAGCGAATACCATTGCCCCTGTCTTCGCTGTACAACATACTTACCGATCCTGTACGACGCAGTTTAAACCGCACCAATTCTTCCAGGTTTACATCAAACTGGTTGGCATTCGGCCATACAGCACTTGTATCATTGGGTCCGCTGCCCGGGCGTGGATAACTGCCCCACTTGGTAACCTTTAACGGCATGCGTACTTCGTAATAGTTATTGATGAAGTCGGTACCAAAACGAATAACGGCAATCGCTTCGCCATCCTTCAGGTTATCTGTTTTACCTCTCGACTCTGCATGCATAAACATGCGTACACGTTTGTACTGGCGTAAATCGTGGTTGAGTGTTTTAAATACAGCACGTGCATCACCATCCTGCAAATCGCACACCTGCAAGCTAAGCGATGCTTCGTTTTGCAACAGGTTTACACCATTGTTACTTAACTGTTGCACACGTTCAATACCCGGCGGTATAACATAGTTTACCGGTACACGGTTGTCGTTTTCTTCTACGTTTACAGCGGTTACGTTAAACGATGTTGTGCCCTGGTTTTGCAATGGCAAATACTGGCCGGTTGTATCAAGTGCATATTTATACGAACGCCACATGTTACGCACCAGTTCCAGTTTACCAAAACGCACCACCAGCGAATCATCAAAACCCGTCATGAACATACGCATGAAACGAATCGATTTAAAATCGGGGATATTACCCACTTTCTGTTCGTAATCTTTAATGGGAATACGGAAGAGGAACCAGGTTTCTTTACGGGTACTGCCATCGGCAAGTTTAATATCAACTTCACGCCTGTCGGCAATATAGTTTTGTCCTACCTGCATCAACGGATCTGTTTTCGGGCGTAACTCTAAATGATACTGGAAGTACTCTTCCACTTCATTTAATGTATTGTCCCGGTTCAGATCTTCATTGTCAGGATAAAGTGTAGAAGCAGAAGTATACTCCACATTATTATCAGCAATGGGACTGTTGCCTTGCGGGTTATTGAAATTTTTATAACGGTTAAGAATACTTGCATTTGCCGGTTGATCTACACGGAAATGTTTGTAATTATCGCTCGACGGATCGGCCAGCAAACGCTGATACGCAGCACCTGTACCATAGTTGTTACTGAACTGTGTAAGGAATGCATTGAATACTCTTACCTCTGCACTGTCGCTTCTGCCATCAAAACCAACATCCTGCTGCGGACGCTCCTCAGGTATATTACTGAAAGCCTGCGCAATTTGAATAGGATTACGTGGCACACGAGACCATGTACTGAAATCTTCACGTGCAGGTGTTTGTGTGGTACTTAATCCATTTTCGTAAAAGCGACGACCATCTTTTAAGATGTCTTCTGAAATATTACCGAGGTTGAAATACATCTGTCCGCCGGTACTTGTCGGGTTCAGGATAAACGGATCCTGTACCCACATTTCAATAAACTCAATATTGTTTGTTTCAAAATCAATTTGATCGATGGCACGCATAATACCACCCCATCTTCTGTTCGGATTTAATAAACGACCATTGGCTGGATTGATACTGCCATTGCGTGCATCAAAATTGTACGGGCCACGTTCTGTTGGATAGAAGGCCATATCAAATGTGATCAGCTGGTTTTGCCCGAGATCGGGTGTAACCTGCGGAAATACTTCCTGGCGGTTAACAAAACGAACACGTGGATCGGATAACTCAATTAAATTATCACCTAACGGATTATTCGGATCACGACGTTGCTGCAACACCGGCTCAATATTATACCAGGCCAGTTTTGCACGGTTGTAACCGTATTGCAGATCATCGGTTAAACCTGCTTCGGGAAATAATTCCACACCAAAACGATCCTGCGATTTATATGGAGTTGATGCAAGTGACCATGCAATGAAAGGGAAACGAAGATCGATACCATTACGTGTGCCTTCAAAATCATCAATGTATACTAAACCGCCGCCACCTTTTTCCGGACGGATTTGTTTAGCTGTGCTTGGGATGATTTGTGCACCCTCGCCATACACATTAATGTTGGAAGCCTGCTTGGTTGAATAGAAAGGCAATGCATCGAGCCATTTGCTGAGGCGTTTCCAATCGCTACGGTAGTTTACATCAGCACCAATCATGGTATTGCGGATCGGATCATCACCATAATTCATTTTGGTAAAGAAAGGCCGCTCACCCAAACGCATTACAGCACCACCAATATTCAATTGTTTGTTCTGCCGTTCAATGGCTTTATAATCTAAACGCAGGGCCATAAAGTTGCGGTTCTGCATACCAAACGTGGCATTGTTTTCAAAGCCAACATTAATGGGCACACCGGAGTTTACAATAGCCTGGTTAATGATACGCACAGTGCCAAGATTATAATCGACGGTGTAATCCACATTCTCTCTTAAAACCTGTCCGCCTGCAGATACAGTAACTGAACCTTGCGGCACATTAAATGCACCTAACGGAATATCGCCACCACCGCCTGCACTGCGTGATGCTCCACGGAATATATAACGATTCAACTGCGGCGATTGCTGTGCAACCCATTTAATTGAATCGTACAACGGATAGAATAAATATTTCTGCCGCAATTCAATAGAATCGACACCACGGAAAATATATTCAAGGTCTTTACCAAACGGTTCAAGTACAGGGAAAATAACCCGGCTTAATTGCGAGTTTACTGTAAACCCTTCTACATAGTCAAACACACCATCGGGTTGTGGATCGTTTTGATTATTTAAACGATCGAGGTTTGTTAGCTCAAGAATTGGACGGCCTTTTTCTTCTCCTTCAGGAATATATCTTTTTTCGCCACCGCCGGGTTCCTGGTAAAGAATGTTGAGTTTAAAATCTTTCCGCTCCAGCTGTCCGTAACCAACGGAGTAAACGTTCTTCATCATCAAATCCCAAATGGGCAACAACGGACGTTGCGATGTTGCTTTAAGCATTTTCAGAAACAATACTTTTTGCGTACCACTGTTGTTGCTTGCTGTATCGGGCGTTACATCGTTCGAAAATTCACCTACCTGGTAAATTTTTCCGTTTACGCTGTATTGAAAAGCCACGCCCAACACTTCGTCGGGCTGCAAAATTGTATTGAGCGATATAAAGCCAATCTGCGGATTGAAATAATATTCTTCGGGGCGAAGCTTGCGTGCAAATGTGCGTTCGAAATCCTGTACGGCTGTTAAACCAAAACTGGTTAAGCGGTTTGTTACCAGCGATGCATCACGTGTTGCAGGATCGTTCACCATCCGTTGATACAGATCGTTGGCATCGTTCGAAGGCAGCTCGGAACTGGTGAGTGAAAAGATATTGCTGTTATATGGTTGCGATTCGCCCAAATCCATCAACGCAACTACGTTTCTGTTTTCGGTAGTAGAACCGGTACGGTTGGTAACCCATACTTCCATACGCAGCACCTGCACCGGTGTTGTTACCGCCGGCACATTCTTCATGTTCTTGTTATAATTTTTGCGGAAGTACTGCGCCATTAAGAAGTGGCGGTTCTCTTCGTACTCATCGGCTTTTACCTGGAACTGCTGCAAACCTGTACCTCCTGCAAGCTGTACCTGCTGCCGGTTCGAATTCTGATTGGCCAGCACCGCTGTTACATACAACTTACCAAACTGCAATTCGGTTTTCAATCCAAATAAAGCAGAAGCACCAGGCATTAATGTACCTCTTGATGGAAACTGAATGTTACCAGCTTCAATGCGTTTAATGATGGCATCGGTATTACCTGAGTAATCCAACTTCAGCTGGTTTTCGAACTGGAAATTGGCAAGTGTGTTATAGGTTACCGGAAAATTGAGTTTATCACCAATCTTGGCATTTAAACCAAAGTTGGCGTTCATATCAAAATCGAAGGTTCCGTTTTTACGTGCACGCTCGGGCAAGGTTGGGTTTTTTATATTCTGCCCCAGATAACCGGCTGTTAAGGTAACATCGCCCTGCGGACGGATTTCTACCTTCGGCACACCGGTAGTACTGAACAAGCGGTTAAAGAAACTGGGCCTTACCTGCAGTTTCGGATCCTGAATTTTACGGTTAAGATTGAGTGTGGTGTTTAAGCGACGTTGAAAATAATCCCGTTCGTCCTGCCGGCTCTTGTACGCCAGCATTTCCTCAAACGTTAAATAGCTGGGTTTGCGAAACCAGCTGCGGCCGATTTTTTCGTAAATGTAATAGCGTTTGGTAGCCGGATCGTACGCAATGGAATCCTGAATATTCGAAGGACGTTGCAGATCGAACGGATTGCGGTTTGGCTGTGTAAATGCATCACCTCTGCGATCGGTTAAGGGAAAACGCAAACTATCTTGTCCGGGAACTGTATCTCTTACAGGAATATCGAATGAGTTAGCACCACCGTAGCTTACCAACGAAAGGCAGGTAGTTACAATGGTCAGAAGGGCATAGATGCCAGTTATGGTGCGTCGCATCAGGGTCAAGGTCTCTAAAGCAAATAAGTTTTGTTTCGGTTACAGGCACTTTAGGGCCGCCTTTATCAGCTCCTGAACTTCGGCAAACTCCGTATTGATTTGCCTTGCCTTTTTAATCGCTGATTCGGCTGCATTGCGGGCAATGCCTAAAGCAGTCATAGCAGTTAACGCATCAAGGTCTAAACTATTGTGGTTCAGCGGAGAAATATTCACTTCTACCGGGCTTTTCGCCAGTTTATCCCTTAATTCCAAAACAATACGCTGTGCGGTTTTCTTTCCAATACCTTTTACACTTTCAAGTAATACCACATTGCCGTTTAAAATGGCCTTCACCACTTCCTCGGCATGCAATGAGGAAAGCATCATGCGGGCCGTGGTAGCACCCACCCCGCTCACACTCAATAAATGAAGAAACACATCTTTCTCGGCTCTATCGTAAAAGCCGTAGAGGATATGTGCATCTTCCCGTACCAGCAGATGGGTGAACAAAGTACCCTCATCCAGGTTCTGGATTTTGGAATAGGTATGCAGACTCACCTGCACTTCGTAGCCTACGCCATGCACATCCACATGAATAACAGTTGGAGTTTTGAGTGTAAAGGTTCCTTTGAGGTACGCAAACATGAAACGAAAATAGGTTTTTTTGCATTTGCCGGCATGACCAGCTTGTTCCTGCGGTTGATTTAGGTTTGACTAACAACTCCTTGGTTGGCAAAGTGTATATTTGCGCCTGAAAAAAAGGGGTTGCGTGCCCCGCCTTAAATACAACAAACAGAATGAGTCAAAAAATTACTGCCGCCATTACGGCTGTTGCCGGATGGGTTCCTGAAGACCGGTTAACCAACTTCGATCTGGAGAAAATGGTTGATACAAACGACGAATGGATCCGCACCCGTACCGGAATTTCAGAAAGAAGAATTTTAAAAGGTGAAGGACTTGCTACCTCCGATATGATTGTACCAGCTGTACTGGACCTGTGCAAAAAACGTGGCATCGACCCTAAGGAAATAGATTGTATGATTGTGGGTACTGTTACTCCCGACATGGTGTTTCCTTCTACAGCCAATGTGGTGTGCGATAAAATTGGCGCAACCAATGCATTTGGCTACGATCTGAGTGCAGCCTGCAGCGGTTTTTTGTTTTCACTTACAACGGGAGCCGCATTTATTGAAAGCGGACGTTATAAAAAAGTGGTGGTAGTTGGCGCCGATAAAATGAGTGCGATCATTGATTATACCGATCGTAATACCTGTGTGATTTTTGGCGATGGTGCAGCCTGTGTTTTGCTGGAACCAAACGAAGAAGGTTATGGTGTACAGGACAGTATTTTAAAAAGTGATGGTTCGGGCAGAAATTACCTGAACATGAAAGCAGGTGGCAGTTTGCGCCCGGCAAGTATGGAAACAGTAGCCAACCGTGAGCACTATGCATTCCAGGAAGGACAAACGGTTTTCAAATTTGCCGTAAAAGGTATGGCCGATGTAAGTGCCGAATTATTAGAACGCAACAATTTAACCGGAGAAGATATTGCATGGCTGGTACCGCACCAGGCCAACCTTCGCATTATTGATGCAACCGCCAACCGTATTGGCTTACCGAAAGAGAAAGTAATGATCAACATTGAAAAATTTGGTAACACTACTGCAGGTACTATTCCGCTTTGTTTGTGGGAGTGGGAAAACCAATTGAAAAAAGGCGACAATGTTGTACTGGCTGCCTTTGGTGGAGGTTTTACTTGGGGTGCAACCTGGTTAAAGTGGGCGTATGATCCGAAGTAAATTAAGCTTAAAAAAGTAACAGAAGTTAATAAGAAGAGCGGTTGCATAAGCAGCCGCTTTTTTATTTCACAAACTACAACGATGGATTGCTTTTCATGAAAAGCAATAATTTCAATTCAAAGTTATTTGTACAACAATATGCTTATCCAGGAATACAACAGGCAATGGCCTGCAGATTTTCAACGCATCAAAACAATTTTGAGTGATGCGTTAACAGGTATACCTGTTACAATTGAACATGTAGGCAGTACTGCAGTTCCCGGCCTAGCAGCAAAGCCCATTATTGATATTGATGTTGTACTTACAGACAGAAAGGATTTTGAAAGCATCAAGGAAAGGTTAGCACAAATCGGTTATTATCATAACGGCGATCAAGGCATTGCAGACAGGGAAGTATTTAAACGTAGCACATCTGAATACGAAGAGGTATTAGATGGAATTGCCCACCACCTCTACGTTTGCTCCATTTATAGTGAAGAGTTGAAACGACATTTGTTGTTTAGAGATTATCTGCGTACACATGCAGCTGCAAGAAATGAATACCAACAACTGAAACAACAATTAGCCGAAGAAGCGAACAACGACCGTAAACGTTATGCACAACTGAAAGAAGAAAAAGCAAAAGTCTTTATTGAAAGCATTCTTACGAAAGCAAACATGTAAGTTGCCAGATCCGCTAAGAAGCGTCAGACACGAGTGCGGTACCAATGTATAAAATCCGTTGCAGGAATCGTTGTTACACCCAGCTCCCGCATCATCGTTACCAATTGCCCCCGATGATAGGTGCCGTGATTGAACAGATGATGCACCACCGTCCATACAGCCGATGTAAATGCTTCTCCTTTTAAATTTTTATAGGCAAATTCACGATGAAGATCATCTTCGGTACAATGTTGCAAAAACCGTTCCCACTCGCCGGCCTGCTGTAACAACCCATTGATGGCCTCCTTCATGGCAGGATTAAACTGCTTGCTTGGTATTACCAATTGCTGATGACCTTCCATGCGTTGCCACCAGATGCTTTCAGCATCCCACAAATGCAAAACTGTCGCATACAAATTCGGAAAGCTGCTTTTTACAATCTGCTGATGCAGATGCTCATCCATTTCCAGAATGGTATCGGTTATTTGTTGGTATGCCCAGCGGTTGTACGTTGCATATGCCTGCAGCAGTTTTTTCATAAAAACGATTTGATGCTGAAATTAATAAATTAATCAACCCGAAATTACAGCAAGGGTTGGCAACTGTTAAATGGTTCGTAACCCATCAAATCTTTAAGAACGGACAGCCAAACGTTTTATTAATGCTTACTTTTATTCACTCATAGTAAAAAGGAAGTAATGGAATTTTCTACACGCATCATTCACGAAGACAATATTAAAGACACCAGCGGTGCTGTAATGTCACCAATCATTTTATCAACCACGTTCGAACGTGGCGAAGATGGCATCAGTTATCCCGGTGGTTACTTTTATTCACGCTACGACAATCCTAACCGCCATGCGCTGGAAAGTAAATTAGCCAAGATGGAAAACGGTGCAGCCTGTGTAAGTTTTGCATCGGGCCTTGCAGCAGCAACCAATGTGTTTCAAAGTTTGAAAAGCGGCGACCACATTATTATTCCAGATGACACTTATTTTTCCATCCGCTCTATCCTTGATCAGATGTTTGGTGCTTTCGACATCAGCTATACCTTGGTTGATATGACGGATCATGCAGGAGTAGAAAACGCCATTCAACCCAACACTGTACTCATCTGGATGGAAACACCATCCAACCCATCACTGAAAATAACCGACATTGAAGCCATTGTAAGCATCGCCAAAAAACACAACTGTTTTACCGTTGCAGATAATACATGGGCTACTCCGTTTTATACTAAGCCAACCGATCTTGGTGTAGATATTACACTGCACTCAACTACAAAATATTTAGGCGGCCACAGCGATATCCTCGGAGGCGCATTGATTTTTAAAGAAACCAATGAACGTTACGAACGTATCCGTGCCTTTCAGAAATTAGGAGGTGCCGTACCATCGCCATATGATTGCTGGTTATTGTGCCGAAGCCTTGCAACCTTTGTTGCACGTATGCCCATTCACTCAAACAATGCAATGCAACTTGCAAGCTATCTTGAAGCGCATCCAAAAATTGAACGTATCTTATATCCTGGTCTTCCATCACATCCGCAACATAGCGTTGCCGCTAAACAAATGCAGCATGGTTATGGCGGTATGCTTTCCATTTTAGTAAAAGGCGATCGTGCTGCTGCATTAAAACTTGCAGGCGAATTAAAACTGTTTACACATGCAACAAGTTTGGGTGGTGTTGAAAGTTTAATTGAACACCGTAAATCAATTGAAGGAGATGCTTCTCCAACGGCAGACAACCTGTTACGGATTTCAGTTGGTATTGAAGACATCAAAGATTTGACAGAAGATTTTAAACAGGCACTTGCCAAACTATAAACAGGTTGTAACAAAGTAAATGCTGTTACGACTTATTAGTACGTTATCATTCAGAATACCATAAACAACATCATCATGAGAAAAATTGTCCTGCTGCTTGTAGCATGTGTTTGCATACAAGCGGGCTTTACCCAAAAAACAGATAAACGGTTAGACGGGCTGGATACGTTTATAACCCGTGTATTAAACGAATGGAAAGCTGCCGGCGTATCTGTTGCCATTGTTGAAAAAAACAAAGTAATTCTTGCAAAAGGATTTGGGTATAAAGATTTCGAAAACAAAGTGCCTGCAACTGAAAACACCTTGTTTGCGATTGGCAGTTGCACCAAAGCATTTACGGCGGCGCTGCTCTCCTTCCCCATGAAAGAAGGCAAACTCGATTTAGACAAACCGGTTAATCAATACCTACCCGAATTGCGGTTTATTGATAACGATTTAACCAACAATGTTACTGCAAGAGATATGATGAGCCACCGCACCGGTTTACCCCGTCATGATCTTGCATGGTATGGTGCCCCCACAAGAAGAGACAGTTTGATTTATAATATCCGCTTCTTTGAAAAAACCGCACCGCTACGCAGAGTTTGGCAATACAACAACTTTATGTTTTTAGCACAAGGCGTTTTAGCAGAAAAGCTGAGCGGTAAAACATGGGAAACATTGGTGAAAGAACAGTTCTTTACTCCATTAGGAATGGCCGCTTCCAACACTTCGATGAATGATCATGTAAAAGCGCCTGACTATTCGTTTGGCTACAATGAAAAGGATGGCAAAATAATCAAGATGAAATTTGCCAACATCGATGCAATAGGCCCTGCAGGTTCCATCAACTCCAATGCAAAAGATATGGCCAACTGGGTGATGATGTGGGTCAACGGCGGTAAGTTTAATGGCAAAGAAATTATTCCTACCTTGTACTTTAACCAGGCCATCAGTTCACAAATGATTATTGCAGGTGGTTTGCCAACAAAAGAACAACCCGATGTATTTTTCAGCAACTATGGTCTGGGTTGGTTTCTTGCAAATTATCGTGGTCATTACCGTGTTGAGCATGGTGGTAATATTGATGGCTTCAGCACCAGCACTTCATTTTTCCCAACAGACAGTATCGGCATTTTTGTTTCTGTGAATCAAAACGGTTCAGCTATCCCTTCCATCATCCGTAATACGATTGCCGATCGCTTGCTGAACTTAAAAGTAAAAGACTGGCAGCGTATACAACGCTCTGCCTACGAAAAGAACATGGCTGCTGCAAAAGAAAAACTGAAAGCAGACAGCTCGATGCAAAAAATGGGCACTAAACCTTCGCATGCATTAACCGATTATACCGGTACCTATACTGCAGATGGTTATGGCAGCATTGTTATTGAACAAACCAAAGATGGTTTGTCGGCACGTTATAATTCTTTAACGTTTAAAACAAAACACTATCACTTTAACTATTTCAGTTTTATACCTGTTGAAGAGGGAATGGATGCCGATGAAAACGATGCCTTGAAAGGGCAGTTTGCAATCAATGTAAAAGGTGATATTGAATCGCTGTCGTTACCATTAGAGGCAAGCGTTAAAGACATCGTGTTTAAGAAACAGGTTGTAACAATTGATGTTACAAAAGCTGACCTTGAAAAGTATGTGGGCGAATACGAATTACCCGGACCAACTATTGTAAAAGTGTATATTAAAGATGAGAAGACATTGATGGTGTTTATTCCCGGCCAACCCGATTACGAAGTAATTCCTGTAAAACCTGATGTTTTTAATCTGAAAATATTAAGCGGCTACAGCGTACAGTTTGATAAAGATGCGAGCGGCAAAATAACAGCGCTCAATTTTGTACAACCCAACGGAACATTTAAAGCCAAGCGAAAACAATAAACTGTTGCAGTTATAAAAAAGCCGATTGTACATGCAATCGGCTTTTTTATTTAATTACTTAAAACATTTATGGTTTGCTGAACCCGTGCAGATGATTTATTTTAGCGACATTCCTGATTTAAACATTTTGCCTATGCAGTCGATGCTGAAAAAAATAATCATCAATACAGTTTTACGCCACCGAGTGAAGCATAATAAGGAAGTTACCAATTACCAACTGGCAATTGGCTGGCGTGAACTGAAGATTACGTTATTCAGCCAGATAAAAGATTTTGCATTAATAACAATGGGTATTTTTTCTGCAGCATTCGGCTTTAAGGGCTTTTTACTTACGAATCATTTTATTGATGGTGGAGCAACCGGTATATCAATGCTAATCTCAGCCATTACAAAAATCCCCCTTTATATACTACTCCCGCTTGTTAATATTCCTTTCATCTTACTTGGTTTGAAGGTAGTAAATAAAGGTTTCGCTGTTAAAACAACCTTGGCAATCTGTGGCCTTGCATTAGTAGTTGCTACAGTAGAGTTTCCCAACATAACAAATGACAACTTACTAGTGGCTTTATTCGGTGGTGTTTTTCTTGGTGCAGGAATTGGATTATCTGTAAGAGGAGGTGCGGTTATTGACGGCACTGAAGTTCTGGCAATACACCTGAGTCGTAAACTTGGCACAACCATTGGCGATATTATTATCCTTATAAATATTTGTATTTTTAGTACCGCCGCTTATTTTCTTTCAATTGAAATTGCCATGTATTCAATGATCACTTACCTGGCTGCTTCAAAAACACTTGACTTTATTGTTGAAGGTATTGAAGAATATATTGGAGTTACAATTATTTCATCGCATAGCGAAGAATTAATGCAAATGCTTACTCACCACATCGGACGTGGTTTTACAGTTTATTATGGAAAGCGTGGTTATGGAAAAACTGGCGAATCAAAAGATGTAGACATCATCTACACTGTAGTTACAAGACTTGAACTCAATAAACTGAAAACGGAAATAGAGATGATTGACCCGAACTCATTTGTTGTAATGAGCAGTGTGCGTGATACCAAGGGTGGTATGATCAAAAAACGACCGTTGAAGCACTAAATCAATTTTTTTAAACTTAGTTTTCCGAATTATAATTATTACAAGATGGCAATTACTATACGTAGAGCTGTAAAAGAAGATTGTGAACGATTACTTGAACTGGTAAAAGAATTGGCGTTGTACGAAAAAGCACCACAGGAAGTAACGGTTACACTCGATCATTTTATTGAAAGTGGCTTTGGTGCAAATCCTGTCTGGTGGGCATTTGTGGCAGATGAAGATGGACTCGTACAGGGCTTTGCGTTGTACTATGTACGCTATTCTACGTGGAAAGGGCAACGTATGTATTTAGAAGATATCCTTGTAACAGAACAGGCAAGAGGTAGAGGCATTGGCAAATTGTTATTTGATCAATTGATTGTTGAAGCGAAAGAAAAAAACTTCAATGGTATTGTATGGCAGGTATTGGAATGGAATGCACCGGCTATCAATTTCTATAAAAAGTATAATGCTTCGTTTGATCCGGAGTGGGTTAACTGCAGCATCAGCGTATAGCGATAAAAAAAGAGCCGCAAATTATTGTGGCTCTTTTTTTATCGTACTTCTAACTTCGTAATCCGTACTTAATTCACTCCTTCCACCAGCATTTCTTTGTTGATTTTTTGTACAAGCCCCTGCAACACTTTACCCGGACCAACTTCTGTAAACTTGCTTGCACCATCAGCAATCATTACCTGTACACTTTGTGTCCAGCGCACTGCACCGGTTAACTGATCAATTAAGTTTTGTTTAATCTCATCTTTATCCAATACCGCTTTTGCAGCCACGTTCTGGTAAACCGCACATTGTGGTGCATAAAAATTGGTGCTTTCAATCTTTGCTTTCAGTTCTTCTTTTGCAGGTTCCATCAACGGACTATGAAAAGCACCACCAACCGGCAATACCAAGGCACGTTTTGCGCCGGCAGCTTTCATGCGCTCGCAGGCAATATCAATTCCTTTTAAAGAACCGCTGATTACCAACTGACCGGGACAGTTATAGTTTGCAGCAACCACCACTTCACCTGTTTCTTCAAATACCTGCTTACAAACTTCTTCCACTTTTTCATCAGCTAATGCCAATACCGCTGCCATTGTAGAGGGATTTAGTTCGCAAGCCTTTTGCATAGCCTGTGCACGAACGCTTACCAGTTGCAATGCATCTTCAAAACTCAATACACCGTTTGCCACCAATGCACTAAACTCACCGAGGGAATGACCGGCCACCATATCGGGCTTTGCATTTTCGATGGTTTTATACGCTACCACAGAATGTAAGAAGACTGCAGGTTGTGTTACATTGGTCTGTTTCAGATCTTCATCGGAACCGGTGAACATAATATCTGAAATACGGAAGCCCAGAATTTCGTTCGCCTGTTCAAATAAACGTTGGGCCGAAGCATTTGAATCGTACAAATTCTTTCCCATTCCGCTGAACTGTGAACCCTGACCCGGAAATACAAACGCATGTTTCATGTGTAAATTTTTATTTGATTTTGGCCACATGTTATTCGCCATAATAATATTTTCATACCTGCTTGGTAAGAAAATGAATATTTTATTATGGCTCATTTCATGTAATGAAAATTTAGTGGACAAAAATAAAGAAGTCTGTTGCAATTACAGCAACAGACTTCAGTCATAATCAATAGCGGCTATTAATTGAATTTCCCGGAAATGAGTTTCAGAAACTCGCTGCGGGTTGCTTCTTTTTGAAATTCGCCTGAAAAGGCAGAGGTAGTAGTTACCGAGTTTTGTTTTTGCACTCCACGCATCATCATACATAAATGCTGCGCTTCCACCACAACCGCCACACCCATGGGGTTCAACGACTCTTTAATGGCTTCCAGTATTTGTGTTGTTAAACGTTCCTGTACCTGGAGGCGACGACTGTATACATCTACCACTCTTGCCAGCTTGCTTAAACCCGTAATCCAACCGTTGGGTATGTAGGCAATATGTGCTTTACCGAAAAACGGCAACATATGATGTTCGCACATACTGTACAATTCAATATCTTTCACAATCACCATTTCACTTACTTCTTCATGAAATTTTGCACTTTCCAGAATTGCTTTTGCGTCGAGCTGATAACCTTGTGTAAGAAACTGCATGGCTTTCGCTACACGCTCCGGTGTTTTGAGTAACCCTTCCCTGCCGGAATCTTCGCCCAGCAAATCAATTGCATTTCGGTAATTTTCAACAAGACCGGAGGTAACCTGCTCGTCGAATTGTTCTGTTTTTATATAAGCCATGTGTTAATTTTAGTATTGCTTGTTATTATGTTTTGCTGCGGCTTACGCAGGATATTCTACAAAATTCCGGGGTGTTTCGTACAATCGAATCTGTACATCCTTATCAGCATCAATATGCGGTCGCAGTAAATGATAAATTACAATCGCAATATTTTCTGCTGTAGGGTTTAACTGTTTAAACTCTTCGGTATCGAGATTCAGATTTTTATGATCGAAGCGCTCATGCACTTCTTTTTTAACCAGATCGCTCAACTGCTTTAAGTCGATTACATAACCGGTTGCAGCATCGGGAACACCCGTAACTTTTACAATCAGTTCGTAATTATGGCCGTGAAAAGATGGATTGTTACACTTACCAAAAACAGCATCGTTTTTATCATCGGTCCAGGCCGGGTTATATAAACGATGGGCAGCGTTAAAATGTTCGTGCCGAAAAACGGAAACTCTATTTTGCATGACAGATTAAAAACAAATTTTATCCTGCCATGTGCTTTACAGAAAAGTACCTTGCAGGTGTACAAGATGTATAACAAGGTACGCAGTAAAATGTTTACTCACCGAAATATTCTACGTAAATGCGTGGTGTTTCGTACAGTTTGATGCAATGCAGTTTTACCTCTTCGGGTAAATGCGGAGCCAGTTGTTGCCAGATTGCTTTGGCCAGGTTTTCGGTAGAACACATCTTGTCCCGCATAAAATCTACATCAATATTGAGGTTCTTGTGATCGAGCTTTTCAAGAATATGTTCCTTAATTATTTCACTCAGCTTTTTTACATCAAATAAAAAACCGGTGTCTTCATTTACATGTCCTTTAATGGTAACAAACAGGTCGTAGTTATGTCCATGCCAGTTTTCATTAGCACATTTGCCAAACATGGCCTCGTTCTTTTCGGGGGTCCAGTTTGGGTTATAAAGCTTGTGAGCTGCGTTAAAATGTTCAAGTCTGGTTAAATACACCATGTCTATACCTCAAAATGTTGGGCCGCAAAGGTAACAAGAATGCGGCATTTTTCTACTTCTTAGGTTTTAAAGAAACTTCCCCGAACTTTACAGTATGAACTGTTTAGTTGTTTCGGCTACCGTACTGGAAATAAAGCCGTTTATCCAGCATCTGCACAATACAAGTAAGCTCGATTACATTGATTTACAGATCGATTTCCTCGTTACAGGGGTTGGCTCGGTTAACACTACCTACAGCCTCATGAAGCATTTGCAGGTAAAAAAGCCCGATGTGGTGGTAATGGCCGGTATTGCCGGAGCCTTTTCACCCAAATTGAAATTAGGGTCGGTTGTTGCCGTAAAACAGGAAATCATGGCCGATTTGGGCGTGATTGAAAAAGATGGATATAAAGATGTGTTTGATCTGAAGTTGCTGCCGGCCAATCAATTTCCATTTAAGCAAAAGAAACTGATTAACCCGTTTACAGTACTGATGGAGCGGACACGTTTGCCGTTGGTAAACAGTATTACGGTTAACCAGATTACGGCCACAAAAAAGACAGCTGAGCTCTATCAAACAAAATACAAAGCCGGCATTGAAAACATGGAAGGTGCTGCACTGCACCTGGTTTGCATGAAAGAAAACATTCCGTTTGTGCAGATCAGAAGTATATCAAATTATGTAGGCGAACGCAACAAAAAGAAATGGATGTTGAAAGAGTCGGTTGAAGCATTGAATAAAGAACTGATTCGTTTTGTTGAAAGCCTGTAAAGAAATTTTAGCGATGAAACTTACACTTGGATTTTCGCCCTGCCCCAACGACACGTTTATTTTTGATGCGTTGGTGAATCATAAAATTGATACCGAAGGACTCTCCTTTGATGTACATCTGGAAGATGTACAAACACTCAACGAATGGGCTTTGCAGGGCAAGCTCGATGTATCGAAAATCAGTTACGGGGTTTATCCAAAACTATTAAACAGCTATACATTGCTCCGCAGTGGCGGTGCGTTAGGTAAAGGAGTTGGCCCGTTATTAATTACGAAGCACGAAGTACGAAATACGAAGTATGAAGAGCTCCAGCAATTTGTGAACGCTGTAACCATTGCCATACCGGGCGTAAATACCACTGCTCACTTTTTATTTTCGCAGGCTTTCCCAACTGCAATGCAAAAACAGTTTATGGTGTTTCACGAAATTGAAGATGCAGTATTAAGCGGTAAAGTTGATGCGGGTGTAATCATTCACGAAAATCGCTTTACCTATCAGCAAAGAGGTTTAACGAAGCTGATTGATTTAGGTGAATACTGGGAACAAACAACCGGCTTTCCAATTCCGCTGGGCGGTATTGTTGCACACCAACGAGTAGATACTGCATTTGCACAAAAAGTAGATGCACTTATTCGCAAAAGTGTGGAGTATGCATTTGCAAATTATCCATTAGTAACAGAGTATGTAAAGCAACATTCGCAGGAGATGAGTGAAGAGGTGATGCGCCAACACATCGACTTGTATGTAAACAATTATTCTGTTGATTTAGGTGCTGATGGATTGAAAGCGGTTGAACAGTTCATCCGCATTGCATCAGCTTAATCTTTTTTCAAAGTCTTTGCATACACTTCCAAACAACGCTTACGTGCAAACTCGTGCTGTACGATGGGTTTTACATAGTTAAAGCCTTCAAACTCCGGTACCCACTTGCGCACATATTCCAGTTTCGGATCGAATTTTTGTGTTTGCAGATAAGGATTGAAAATGCGGAAATAAGGTGCGGCATCACAACCGCTTCCTGCCGCCCATTGCCAGCCGCCGTTATTGGCAGCCAAATCAAAATCCAATAACTTCTTTGCAAAATAAGCTTCGCCCCAACGCCAATCGATGAGTAAATGTTTAGTGAGAAAAGAAGCAACAATCATTCGCACACGGTTATGCATAAAGCCTGTTGCATTTAGCTCACGCATACCTGCATCAACAATCGGGTAACCGGTTTGTCCATCGCACCATTTTTGAAAATCGTTTTCATCATGCCGCCATTCAATAAAATCATATTCTTTCTTGAAAGACTTTCCCTCTCCTACATGCGGGAAATGCCAAAGAATCATATGGTAGAAATCACGCCAGATGAGTTCGTTCAAAAAACCTTCGCTTAAACCAAGTGCCTGCTTTGCCAGCTCACGAATACTGATGGTGCCAAATCGAAGATGTACACTTAAACGACTGGTACCTTCGATGGCAGGAAAATCCCGTTGTTCTTTATATTGTTTAATAATTTCTTTTCGTGTTGCAGAAGAAGGAAAAGGTAACCCTGTTGCGGTAAAGCCCATTTCATTTAACGATGGAATGGGTTGTGCTATTTGCTGATAAAAATTTTGATTATACTTCTCTACCGGGTAACTCTTCAAATAAAAATCATTCAGCTTTGCTTTCCACTTTCTGCTGTAAGGAGTAAAAACGGTGTAAGGTTTACCATCATCTTTCAACACTTCATCCTTTTCAAAAATCACCTGGTCTTTATACGTATGCAATGAAATACCGGCAGCGTTTAACTGTTGCTGTATAACCGCATCACGCTCTTTTGCATAGGGTTCGTAATCGTGATTGGTAAATACCTTTTTGATAGTGTACTTGTTGGCAAGCTGCTGAAATACTTCAGCAGGAAAACCATAATAAACTTCCATGCTGCCGCCCAACTGCTGCAACTGTTGTTGCATAGCTGCAATTGCAAGATGAATAAACTCTACCCGTCTGTCCTGCTTATCTTCGAGTTTATCTAAGATCGATCGATCGAAAATAAATACCGGCACAACCGGGATACCTTCTTTTAAAGCATGATACAATGCGGCATTATTATGCAAGCGCAGATCTCTACGGAACCAGCAGATATGTACAGTTTGTTTGGCCATGCCTGTATAACGCAGAGGCGTTCAGAAAGTTCAGGGAAAAAGCGGCTTAATGATCTGTTGAAAAAATTGCGGTGCCAGCTCAGGCAAGTACTGCTTTTCATTAAAACGCTTCACCCAGCGTAATCCGCTCATGGCATTGGTTAAAAACAGTTCGTCGGCATCGAGCAGTTGTTCAGGAGTACAGGCGGTTTCCTCAACCTTAAGTCGGTTTACGGTCAATGCATGCAGCAAATAAGTCCGCATAACTCCGGCTACACAACCTTCGGCAAGTGCAGGCGTGTAAATCGTTTTATTTTTTACAAAGAAAATGTTGGCAATAGTTGTATCACAAATACGGTTGAATTGATTCAGCACAATGCATTCATTCCATTTTTGTGTTTTGGCGTATTGGGCTGCCAGGGCATATAAAAAATAATTATTGGTTTTGAAGTTTGAAAATGCATCGCAGGCTTTTCGTCCGTCTGGGAACAGGCCAATATCCAGCCCGTTTTCATTCATGCTGAACTCATTTTGTTCAAGCGGCCAGCATTGCAACAGGTAACGAAAGTTTGCACTTGGTTTTTCCCAAATGCCGCCTTCTCCTTTAAAAATCATCACCCGCATTCTTGCTGCATCAAGTGCCTGATTTCGTTTTGCCAATTGCAATAACTCATTTTTGAGATACTCCTTTGTAAAATGAACGGGTAATTCAAAATATAATGCCGGTAACGAACGTGTCAGCCTTTCCCAATGTAAATCGAACAAAGGCATAATTCCTTTGTGCAATCTGATGGTTTCAAACAAACCCTCACCGTAGCGAAACGCTCTGTTATCCGGATGAATCGTTCGTTCATCCGCTGCATGCAGCTTCCCATCTAAATTGTACATTGTAACCATTACAGGCGAATATAAAAAAAGAGGCGACACTTTGCAGTATCGCCTATGCGGTTGGTTTTGGTTTATTCGTTTTTATCCTTCGATAATATTATGCTTTACAGCGTACAAGATAAGACCTGCAGTAGATCTTGCGCCGATTTTCGATTTGAGTTTATCACGAATTGCCTCTACGGTACGTGGACTTAAATCAACAATATCAGCAATTTCCTTGGTACTCTTTTCTTCGCACATTAAACGGAGAATGGTGATTTCTTTTTCGTTCAGCTTCACATCGTGGCCCATTACCGAATCGCCCTGGCGCTTCATCTTCAAACCGTCGATCAAAGCCTTATTAGTAAGCGTATTGAAGAAATATTCCTGTTCGTGACAAGTTTTTATAGCTTCATATATCACTTCACTGTCTGAGTTTTTTGTAAGATAGGAATTTGCTCCCAACTCCATCAAACGGGTAATCATTGTATGTTCATCATGCATGGTGAGCATAATGATCTTAATATCGGGATAAAGCTTTTTAACTTCGGGAAGAGTGGCTATACCATCCATGATGGGCATCTGCACATCAAGCAGGATAACATCCGGCTGGATGGATTTGAGCATATTCAGCAAATGCATACCGTTATCTGCTTCAAATACTACCTGGATATCCTTTTTCATACCAAGTGCGGTTTTTACACCTGCACGGTACAAAACATGGTCATCAGTAATAGCTACTTTGATAATGTCGGTAGTGGAGTCAGTTGGTTTTACGGTTTTCATTGTGTACATAGGATATGTTGTTTGTCGTAGTACTTATTCAGTATGCAAGATGGCGCTTTTTTGCGTCATTTTTACTGGTAGTAGTACCTGACTTTAAACTTGTGGATTTTACGGTCTTATTCGATGAGCCTGTTACGCATTCCAAACACAATTAACCCTGCAATTGTCTTTGCCCCAACCTTATTCTTCATGTTCTGCCTGATCGTTTCAATAGTCCGGGGGCTTAAAAACACAGTTTTAGAAATTTCTTCTGTTGTTTTATCTTCTGCCAGAAGTTTTAGGATCTGCAGCTCTTTTTCGGAGAATTTGGTTGTATTGGGGTAAAACTGTTTCACAGTTTTCTTGTAATTGAGCTTCAGCAACACTGCCTGGTTAACCAGTTCATTGAAGTAAAAATCCTCATTCATGCAAGTAAGGATGGCATCGTAAATCTCGTTGGGGTCGGTGGTTTTTGTTAAATAGGCATTGGCCCCCATTTCCATCATTTTACTCACCATTTGCTGATCGTCGTACATGCTCAGCACCACAATCTTTACACCTTCATATTCTTTGCGAATCATCGGCAAGGCGTTAATGCCATCCAGTTCCGGCATACGGATATCCATCAAAAGAATGTCTGGCTTTTTAATGGTGAGCTTGTGCATCAGATCTTTTCCATCTTCTGCTTCCCATATTAGTTTAAGGTGAGGTCTGCCGCCGAGAGCCATTTTAATACCATCACGGAAGATTTTGTGATCATCGGCAATAGCGAATTTAATGCTAGTATCTACAGACATGGGATATTTGGGTTTTAGAGGTTAGTGCAAAATAAACTACTTAATTCATACTTCAAAGTATTTGCACCGCAAAAAGCCTGCTTCTCTGCAATGCCGGATGAATCATTGCATAAAAGCTGTACAACGAAAACACCAACTTTGCTTGTACGATCGCTTTTTATTGGTTACTTTTAAAGTTCCTGGTGGAAATAACTGGTTTCAGGGTAATTTTTCACTCTTAAACTTGATATCCTGTTCTTTCAAAATGACTGCTGTCTTTGCATACGCTAAGCGTTTCCACTTATTCACATTTTTTACACAACGTACTACTACCTGCGCCTTTTCCCCGAAAAACGATCGTTGATTTCCGATTTTAAAAATCGTAAAATTACGTAAAATAACACGTATTTTTGCCTTAGCTATTTTACTTATTTAACTTAAAATCAGACGTAAACTACTGATTTGAAGATTGTTAAGTAATTGGGCACTACTTATTCACATTCGAAGCTATTGCGCATCGTTTAGTTTTTTTAAAAATTAGTGCCTTAAACTTAACTTCTAAACCTACAACTATGCAACAAGAATTACTTCAAAAAACCCAAGATGTATCTGAGATTGGCAGACACATTGGATTGGAGGCTGGCGAAGAAATGGCAAAACGCTTTTTCGATAAGCACCCAGAACAAGCATTTGTAAATATCCTTGGAAAGAAATTATTTATGCAGGTATTATCACAACCAGGTTGTGAGGGTATCGCAATTGTACCAGGTTATAATGCAGCTGGTGTTCGCCAAGCTGTAATTGTAGCTGTTGATGCAAACAGACAGCCAATTTATCAATACGCAGTTGTATCTGCTACCGGCGAAATTGTTATGGAAGAAGCTTTGATTGGTGACGACGGAGCAATCGATAACAGCGGCTGGGGTTCTGGCACTAGCTCATCTAAGTAATTTTTGACTACTAATTGGAAGTTCCTATATTTGATTTAAACCATCAGATATAGGAACTTTTTTATCTATAACCGATTTACGGGGATTGACTTTGCTTATCCCTATATTGGCTTTCTTTCTTAATAAGGGGAATAAGCAACTCTATTTTAAAAAGATTATCCTCCTTTTCTTCATTCTCAAACTAGTCAACGAAGTCATAAACAACTACTTTTATTATCGCCTCTACAATGTTTATGTACTCAACGGCATTGTATTCTCTTATTTAAAGATGGTACTCATTTGCATGATCTACAAGAGTATCGCATCTACCACCTTATTGCGAAAGGGCGCTCTCATCGGCTTATTTATTTATGCAAGTGCGTTAACCATGTATCTTATTTTTTTTGCAGATGGAAATTATTACGACAAAATACCATCCTCCTTTCAAGGTATCTTATTAATTACCTTATCAATTTTATTCTTTTACGAACAGATTAAAAAACCGGAAACAGTTTTTATTTATGCACTTCCGGAATTTTGGTACGTTACCGCAGTTTTTCTGCATGCAGCCGGAACATTCTTTATCTACATTTTCGCAAAATTCTGGCTTCAGGATGCTACCAATGAAAATGACTATAATAATATTCATGGCATTCTTACAATTATATATAACCTGATGATAGGGTTTGCTGTTTGGAAGCAATACAGAGACCCGTTTCTTAAAACCACCACTACTTCTAAACCCATTACCGCATAACTGCTATTAACCCATGTTTTTTCTACAAGCCACAAACTCCACAAACGTAACCTATGTGGTGTACTTCGGTACATTCGGGATGCTGTTGCTTGCTGTCGGCCTCATTGTTTTCATTGTAATACATCAACGAAAAGTGATTTACTTCCAGTTACGAATGAAAAAAATGCAGGAGGAACAGCAGCAAATGATGCTACAGGCATCCATTGAAAGCCAGGAGGAAGAACGACAACGTATTGCTGCCGATTTACATGATGATGCCGGCCCTTTACTTGCCACTGTACGACTTTACCTGAACGAAAATCTCATACATCAGGATCAGGCAACGCAATTACAGAGCATTTACAACGCCAAGCAGATTATAGATGATACAATTCAGTTAATCCGCAATATGTCGCACAGCCTTATTCCCCCAACATTGAAAAATTTTGGTTTGGAAAGTGCTGTAAACGATATGTTTCAAAAAATTAACGGCAGCGGCTCAATTAGCGCAAGTGCCCGTTTTCATGACTATAAACGCCGTTTAAAACTGGAATATGAGTTATCCATTTTTCGTGTTTTGCAGGAGCTTGTGAACAATACGATTAAACATAGCCACTCCAGTTTTATCCATCTTACACAAAATAAAACGGATCAATATATTTATATTCGTATCCATCACGACGGAGAAGGTTTAACTCAAACTGAGTACGAAAAGTTGAGAGATACTCCCCAAGGAATGGGCTTAAAAAATATTTTTAGTCGGGTGAAAATTCTCAACTCCAAAATACTTTTCGAAAAAGATCCGTCAAACACATATTATAAGGTTACTATCGAGATTCCAATTGAGGCAATGTTGTAACTGGTAAAATAGTAACTTTACAATCATTGATAATATGAGCCAGATAAAAGTAGCTATAGCAGACGATCATCAAATTTTCAGGAAAGGTGTAATTCTTTCCTTGCGGTCTTATACGAATCTAAAATTTGTACTGGAAGCCGAGAATGGTGAAGAATTACTTGCCGGCCTTGCAGAGGCGGAACCGGATGTAATATTAATGGACCTTCGGATGCCGGGTAAAGATGGTATTGAAACTACAAAGGCGGTAAATAAGCTTTACCCCAACATTCATGTTTTGGTACTGACCATGTATGAAGATGAGCGATTTGTAACTCACCTCATGGAAAACGGTGCCAATGGCTATTTGCTCAAAAGTTCAGACCCCTCTGAAATTAAAAAAGCAATTCTGGAAGTTTATACGAAGGGATATTACCTCAATAATTTTGTAAACAGAATACTTCTTAAAAAATCGCATAATAAGGTAAAGTCAATTCCAACACTTAACAGTGAAATTCAGATTTCTGATAAAGAAAAACAGGTAATCCGGTTACTGTGTATGGAGTATACTGCGCAGGAAATTGCAAAAGAAATGGAAATCAGCGCCCGTACTGTTGAAGCAATCAAAGATCGTCTGATGGAACGTTTCGGTGTAAAAAACTCTGTTGGTTTGGTATTCTTTGCAATGAAGAACTCACTTATTGACTAAGGAGTTCCTTTTTAATATGCACATAACTAAGTGCATCTTTTAAAAACCGGCGCATGAAATTTGCAAGCAAGGGGTTTATGGTTGCAAGCAAATCAAGATCTGCCATACCCATATTGTAGGCTACTTCAATAGCTGTTGCATTGTTTCCTAGTTCGATAATTGTATTTTCATCTCCTGTTATCCTGTCTTCCTCCAGGTCTTTAAAATCATCCAGCAGCAAGATTGGTCTGGCAAGTGAATACCAATAAGGAAGAAATTGTGCAACCCACTCATCTGTTAAATCCACATCAACTAAAGTAAATAAGAAACTGTCTGATCTTGCCAATGCCTTATACTTTGTTTCAAACTGAAAGTATGAAGTTGGTTTATCAGAGAAAAAGGCAAATAAATCCGAAGCCAAATGAGGCTGCTTAATTTTATCGTGTAACAGCAGTTTGCATTCTGTTAGAAACTCAGCAAATGAAATCTCTTCGCTTTCGTATTGTTTTAGCTTGTGAAATCCCTGCTCCATCAATGAAACATGCGCATCGGTTAATAATACATCCAACGAAACGCCGCATTTATGAACAAGGTCAAAAATCATCGGGATTGTAAGAAATCCAAACCCTGTAGAAATATAAATTCGCTTATTTTTCCAGAACAAGTTGTTCTCAGGCACTTTTCGCTCATTTGCAAAATAAGTTGCAATCGAACTATTTATTCCCAGTTCCAGCTCCAGCTTTCTTGATGTTATAACCATTGGGTTTCGGTTTAGATGTATCTGCAGAAAGCTTTTCGCTTTTTCGGGTTAACTGCGCAGATACTGAATCTGTGATAACTTTTAATAAATCAGGCCTGCTCAGATAATAATTATAGCTGACCATGAACTGATTCTTAGTTACGCCATGCATTTCATATACTTTCAGAAAATAGCTGGCATTCTCATTAGGTATTTTAACAGCCGTATCCTTAAATGATCGCTCGGTATTCAAAGCATCTGCAATAATGATATCTTTAAACACTGCTTCGAATTTCTCAGGCGTTAATACATTATCCGGCACTCTGTTTTTTTCCGAACAAGAAAACATCAAAAAAAACAATCCTAAATATACCAGGCCTTTCAAACTCATTTCAGTTCTTGTTTATACTTATTCGAATTAGTAATGTCAAGTCGGCTTAAGATTTCAACTACTCTTGTTTTATCTTGCGGAGATGCTTTTCTGAACAGGTTAATCAGCTCATCAGATTTACCTAACATAAAAAATTGCACGACCATCAGGTTAGGCGTTTCTCTATTAAGATTATCAAGATATAATAATGCATTCAACACTTCCGCTCTTGCATTGGCTTCATCTTCATATAACTTATCAAATCCTTTACGGTAATAGGTATAATAAACGTCGTGGATGGCAGCATATCTGTTATTGATGAGGTTTTCTGTTAGCCAGTAACGATTACGATTATTACTTTCAAACGATTTCCATCCAGATATCTTACTGGCTTCCGGTGCATTGTTTACAATGTTTAAGGCTTTCTGAAAATAAGGATCGCCACCACGTGCGGAAAAAGAAGAGTAATCGAATCCAACAATCATATATGCATAATAAGCCATTACAGCTGTTAGATTAGATACCAATGGATCTGAACCTGAAACCCTGTTATCATTAAATTCGACCGGTTGAGATTCCACATATTTAAAATCAAGACTTGCATCTTTAAAATTAATAATGGGCGATACATACGAAGTTCCATACACAGGGCGTGCAGCCTGTATGGTAATACTTGCGGTGTATACATTGGGTTCCGTCATCGACTCCAGGTTAATGAGAAACTGGCAATTGATTTTCTCATTTGGCTTGAAGTTATCCTGCGACCATCTTCTGTTGTTTAGGAAATTTGTTAATACAGCTTCTAACGTACGAAAGATTTTACGATCAACCGTTGATGATATTTGATTATCGACCACCCGAACTCTTGCATTGAGTTCCTGCGCCTGCAAACAAAAAATAAAGCAGATACCAACGAATAAACCAAGCAGGTTCTTAACCATTTACAACGTGTTTAATAGTGTCAACAATATCTTTTGCCACTTCTTTTTTACTCTTTACAGGAAACGAATATTCTTGTTTATTCTTGTCAAAAATGGTGATTTTATTTGTGTCTTTACCAAAGCCTGCCCCCTGATCGTTTAAGGAATTAAGCACGATTAAATCGGCATTTTTAGCTTCCAGTTTTTTTAAAGCATAGGCCTTTTCATTCTGGGTTTCTAATGCAAAGCCAACAAGTACTTGATCGTTATTCTTTAATGTGCCTAAATGCGCTAGTATATCTTTCGTTCTCCTTAATTCAATAGTCAGTTCGTTGTCGTTCTTTTTCAATTTATCTTTTGCTACTACAACAGGTGTGTAGTCTGCAACAGCTGCCGACATAACTGCCACTTGGCAAGAAGGGAATAAGACATTGCAGGCTTTGAACATGTCTTCGGCATTGGTAACATGCGTAATGGTTATTCCAGGCCAGCTTACTTGCTGCGAAGATGGCCCCAGCACAAGTTCAACAGCTGCCCCACGTTTAGCAAATTCTTCAGCTATTGCCACTCCCATTTTTCCGCTGGAGTGATTGCCAATAAACCTTACGGGATCAATTGCTTCAAAAGTTGGGCCTGCAGTAATTAATATCTTCTTGCCCTTGAAATCAGTTTGAGTTAAAAAGAACTGCTGCACAAATGAAAGTATATCTTCCGGCTCAGACATTCGTCCTTCCCCAATTAAACCACTGGCAAGCTCGCCCGCTGTAACCGGCATAATAAGATTTCCGAATTCATTTAGCCGGTTAATATTCCATTTGGTTGATGGATGCTTCCACATATCTTCATCCATAGCCGGCGCTACCAATACTGGGCAAGTTGCAGACAGATAAACAGCAAGAAGTAGATTGTCGCACATTCCTGCAGCCATCTTAGCTAATGTATTACAGCTTAAAGGTGCAATAATCATCAGATCTGCCCATCGGCCAAGTGCTACATGATTAGCCCAGCTATCTTCTTCAAAAAGATCAATGACTACTTCGTTTTTTGAAAGCGTTGAGAGTACTAAAGGCGATACAAAATCCTTGGCCGCCGGGGTAAGGATTACTTTCACTTCTGCCCCTTGTTTTACCAAAAGGCGAAGCAGCAGAATAGATTTATATGCTGCAATACTGCCGCTGATTCCTAATACAATTTTCTTACCTGCTACACTCATTTGCTATTGAAAATAGAGTAAAATATTCAATTAAAAAACAACAATGGCGGTCATTTGAGACCGCCACTATTACAAACTTTTATCCTTTCATTACGAGAATAAATCATTATCGGCTCTGCGATGATACACTTTATCATCAACAAACTCCTGAGTAGCTAACAAAGCAGGATTGGGCATTCTTTCATATGCTTTAGAAATCTCAATTTGCTCTTTATTCTCGTGAATTTCTTCTAAGCTGTCCGTATGACTTGCAAACTCTTCCAGCTTATTGTGCAATTCTTCTTTCAAAGAAATATTAATCTGGTTTGCACGTTTGGCAATAACAGCAATAGACTCGTACAGATTGCCTGTTTTTGCCTTTAAGTCAGCCACATTCTTTGTTTCAACAACATTGCTTGTGTTAGCGCTAACTTTTCGTATTAGTCTGCTCATTTTTATTTGATTTTAAATTATTTGATGATTGAATAAAATATTTTTCGGCGTCCTTTGTAAGCTTGCTCTCAGGAAAACGATCTACAAAATCGTAATACTCATCTACAACTTTTTGAAAGCGTTCTTTTTGTTTTTCTTCAATACTCATTTGAGCATATTGAAAATAAGATTTAATAATCATCAGCTTATATTCATCTGCACGTTTCGATTCGGGATAATTATTAAGCAGATTTGTAAAAGTAATAGCTGCGGCCCTGTACGAAGCCACATTGTAATACAGTTCTGCACTCTTATATTCTTTCAACTCTAATTTCTCAAAGCACTCCTCAATAATCTTTTTTGCATCTTCAGCCTTGGGCGACTCCGGATAATTATTCAAATGCGCCCGCATTGAACCAATGGCTTTTTCGGTAGCAGTCTGTTCTAACTCAACACGGGGAGATTGTTTATAATAACAAAATGCCCGCATATAATCCACCTCTGCTGCCCTTGAACTCTTCGGAAACACTTCTAAAAATCCTTTATATAAGTTTTCCGCACTTAAATAATCACGCTGGTTAAAAGCACAATAAGCATACTTATAGTAAAGATCTTCAAAACGAGGGTCGTTTCTCAATAAAGGGAACAAATCCTCATACAGAATCTGCGCCTTACTGAATTTTTTGTTGGCATAATACTGCTCTGCCATACCCAATTTATACTCAACATCTTTACTCTTCAGGATCTTGGTAATAGTTTTTTTATTACACCCTGCGAGTGAGCCTATAAAGACAACCAGAAATAAAAGACGGATAATCAAATTCATAAAAGCCAGCAAAGTTAAGATTTTCGGGCAAATTAGGGCTAACCTTTTTCTCAAGCAGAAAACAGCGGTTAATCTTTTCATAAAGAAAAGCCCCCAGGTAAAACCAGGGGGCTGTATAAGCAATTAGTCTATACGATTATTTCTTTTCAGGACGGAGCTCAACTACTGAAGGATCACCTTCGTGGCAGTCGTACTGTGCTATAACACGATCTGCACTGATACCTTGTACTTCAACCAGATATTTAACGATCGCATCAACACGCTTCTGACCTAAAGCCTGACCAGATTTGCTCTTAGCAGCGCTACCGCAAACGATCAAATTACACTCAGGATTTCCACGGAGAGAAGAAGCAACGCTACCAACAAGAGCTTTCGCTTCTGCACTCAAGGTGTTTGTGTTACCACTGAAGTTGATACTTGGTAAATCAACCAGATTACAACCCATATCTTTAACTCTGTCTTTGCAACACTCAGGATCCGGGCACTTACCAACACCATCTGCATCAACCGGCTGACACTGCGTAGGAGTAATCAACTCTTTATCCTTACAATCAGGAACACCGTCACCATCAGTATCACGAGCTACACCATGTGTATCTACAGGACAACCTGCAGGTGTATTTGGTTCGTTATCAAACTGATCTGTTACGCCATCGCCATCAGCATCATCCAATACAGGTTTTGGCATCTTCATATGGCGAGGAGCATTTAACTCGTTGTAAGCATAATCCAAAGGATTTAACCACCAAAGAGGCTCAACAGATTTAGCTCCTAAGCTATAATTGAAATTGATATTTGTATAATGCCATGTATCAAAATCACGTGTAAGAGCAGCATCACCTACACCCCACTCTTGCCAACGCTGACCGTCAAGTAAATCATCTTTTGTAGTTGTGAATACTTCTTCAATCCCGATGCTGAAACGCTTGCCAACTTTGAACGCCAAACCAGCACCTACCTGAGCAACAGGCTTAAAGGTCATGTCGAACAATTTTGGACGACGTAATTGGTGACCATCAGCTTTACTCTCGTATGTATTATCCATACCAGCTTTCAAATCACGTAAAATTTGTCTTCTGTTCTTGAAAGTAGAAGGATATGCTCTTGAAACAGTATTAAACAATGATTCGTATGATCCGCCATCTTCATTTAAAGCATTTGACTTTGTTTCATACACCATACCGCCAATACCGGCCAAACCATAAATAATAAAGTTAGTTTTTGATTTGTGGAAGCGAATGTTATTTAATGTAACAATACCTTGTAAAGCCAACTGATGAGAAACTGTACGGTAGTTGTAATAAACAGCATCGATATTGTTATCCGTGATAGGAATATACAAACTGTTTGTTTGAAGTTGCTTTGAACTTACCTGATAAATTTGACCAGACTGGCCACCAGGCAAACCAGGTGTAGTACCACCATGTTTGATATTCTGGGGACCATCGTAAACAGGACCCCATGCCGGGTTTTTAGCATAGTTGTAAGCCGGAGTAAAGTTCATACCTTTTGCGATACCGCCGATGTACTGAACTCGAGCTGAAAAAATATAACCGAACGCTTTTCTTACGTGTGCACCCCATCCAATTTGTGGAACTTTAGCGTACACATCGCCTGAAATAAGTGAATTACCAACGCTTAAACCAATTTCCCACTGATTACGTGGTTTTGCCGGAAATGCGTTTTGATTTTGTAAAAACTCGCTGTGTTGAGCTTGTCCTTTTTTAGGAATTAGAGAGGAGTCTTTCCAGTCGTAGCTTTGAGCAGAGACGTTTGTTAAAAAGAAACATAGGGCCCCCAGTAAAAGGGTGTACTTTTTGCTTGCCATAGTTGTTGTAATTAAGTTTCGAAAATTCCTGATGATTAATGCAAAAATAGAGATCACAGGTTAAAAAGCAAATTTTTTGCAATTTATTTACAATCAGTTAGTCGTATATGACCATTTTCTATAAATAACCGCTGCTTTGAACGGATTTTTAGCAGAAAAAAGGCAATTACCGTAATTTGCCGCATCATGAATACGACTTCTTCCATTCAACTTCTAATAAAAGACGAGCTTAATACCTTCGAAGACCGGTTTCGGGAAGCGGTAAAAAGCAGGGTTTCCCTGCTTGACCGAATAATGCAGTACATCATTAAACGGAAAGGAAAGCAGGTTCGGCCCATGTTTGTATTTCTGAGCGCCAAGCTTTTTGGCCCCGTAACCGAAAATACCCACCGGGCTGCGGCTTTGGTGGAATTATTACATACCGCTACCTTGGTGCACGATGATGTTGTTGACGAATCGATGGAAAGAAGAGGTTTTTTCTCCATTAATGCCCTTTGGAAAAACAAAGTAGCCGTACTTGTAGGTGACTATCTTTTATCAAAAGGTTTATTGCTCTCGCTAAAAAACAACGATTTCAATACACTGAAGATCCTTTCGGAGGCTGTAGAAAAAATGAGCGAAGGTGAGCTTTTGCAAATTGAAAAAACCCGAAAACTGAACCTGAGCGAAGAGGTTTATTTCGAAATTATTACCAACAAAACAGCTTCCCTGCTATCTTCTGCCTGTGCTGCAGGTACTTGGTCTACTACAATGGATGATGCAAAGACTGAGCAAATGAGGCTTTTTGGCGAAAAAGCAGGAATTGCCTTCCAGATTAAAGACGATTTATTCGACTATGGAAGTGCTTCAATAGGCAAACCAACCGGCAACGACATCAAAGAAAAAAAACTAACCCTGCCGTTGATCTACACCTTGAACAATGTGGATCAGTCGAAGAAAAAGGAGCTGATTTATCTGCTCAAAAACGACAATCGCCAAAAAAAGAATATTCAGTACATCATTGAAGAAGTGGTTAAGGCAGGAGGAATTGATTATGCAGAAAAAACCATGTTCCGTTACAGAGATGAGGCGATCTCCCTATTGCATCAGTTCCCAAAGAACGATATCAGAGACGGATTAGAGTCACTTGTGCGCTATACCACCGATAGAAAATATTAATATGCAGAAACGATGGACTTTTTTACCCGATAATCCCTCAGGCACCGAACTATTAGTGCAGGAACTGAAAGTCCACCCGGTTATTTGTAAAATTCTTGCTCAAAGAGGCATCGATACATTTACTAAAGCCAAAGATTTTTTCCGTCCGCAGTTAACCGACTTGCACGATCCCTGGCTGATGAAAGACATGGATAAAGCTGTCAATCGCATCAGCAAAGCAATTGCATCATCAGAAAAAATACTTGTATTTGGCGATTATGATGTTGATGGTACTACAAGTGTTGCCTGCATGTACCAGTTCCTGGTTGAAATTCACAACAAATCATTTCTTGACTTCTATATTCCCCATCGTTACCGGGAAGGGTATGGTATTTCTAAGCAGGGAATTGATTTTGCTAAAGAGAATAATTTTACACTCATAGTTTCGCTCGACTGTGGCATTAAATCGGTTGAGCTTATAGCCTATGCAAAACAACTCGGCATCGATTTTATCGTATGCGACCACCACCTGCCCGATGCGGTTGTACCCGATGCTGTTGCTATTCTAAATCCTAAACAAGCCGACTGCACCTATCCCTACAAAGAACTGTGCGGTTGTGGTGTTGGCTTTAAATTAATTTCTGCTCTTGCTCAAACTTTTAAATTAGATCAGGAAAGAACTTATCGTTACCTCGATCTTGTTGCAACGGCTATTGCAGCAGATATTGTTCCCATTACAGGCGAAAACAGGATTCTTGCTTATTATGGATTAAAACGAGTGAATGAAAATCCGTCAAACGGTATTAAGGCACTCATGTTTTTGGGTAATGTAAAAGCAGAAATGCACATCAACAACCTGGTGTTTATTATTGCCCCACGTGTAAATGCTGCAGGAAGAATGGATGATGCAAAAAAAGCAGTGGAAATGTTTATTGCCGACAGCTATGAACAGGCATTATCTTTTGCAGAAATGTTGCACGCTGATAATGATGACCGCAAGGAAGCAGACATGTCGATTACCGAAGAAGCATTGCAGATTATCAACAGCAACGAGAACCTCAAATTAAAAAAATCAACTGTTCTTTATCAACCACATTGGCACAAAGGCGTCGTAGGCATTGTTGCTTCACGTCTTACAGAACATTACTACCGGCCTACTATTGTATTAACACAAAGCGGCGATTATGCTGCCGGAAGCGCAAGAAGTGTAAACGGTTTTAATTTATATGAAGCAATACATGCATGCCGAGAGCACCTGTTGGGTTACGGAGGACATTTTGCAGCGGCAGGCCTCACTTTGCTTCCGGAAAATATTGATGCCTTTACAGATGCATTTGAAAAAACAGTTGCTGCTACAATAAAAGAAGAGCAGCTGACCCCTGAAATTTTAATTGATGTTGAATTGCAGTTTGCTGATATAAAACCTTCCTTTTTCAACATCCTAAAACAAATGGAACCTTTCGGCCCGGAAAACATGCGCCCGGTTTTTGTATCAAAAAAAGTAATGGATACAGGCTACAGCAAAATCGTAAAAGAGCAACATTTACGCTTTGTACTAAAACAGAACGATACAGTTTTAACAGGCATCAGCTTCAGAGCTGCGCATTTATTTCCTATTTTAAAACAGGGTCCTGTTGATGTTGTTTACACAATAGACGAGAACGAATGGAATGGCACAACAAGTCTTCAACTAAAAGTAATTGACATAAGACCTTCTGCTTCTTGAAGCTGATCAACCATATAAAATATTTCTACTACATTGCTTCCAACTGGAGCCTGCGTTTAGCCTTTTTTACATTGTTACAAGAGCTGAGGGGCGAACGAAAGTACGGGCTTGATACCACTGCAGCCATTCATCTTAGTAAGCTGAAGCTTAAAGGCAATCAGTTAAAGCATGCTACTGAATACATGCCTGTGAACTACTTTACACTGGAAGCACTCCTGCGGCGTATACCGGAACAACACAAACAAGCTACATTTTTAGATATTGGCTGTGGCAAAGGAAGAGCCATGTGCGTTGCTGCTGCTTTTGGTTACAAACAGGTGGAAGGCATTGATTTTGCCAAACAATTAATTGATGCTGCAGAGCAAAACCTTGAACGGATTAAAAAGCTGTATCCGCTTACCCGCTACAACCTGGCTTGGGCCGACGTGCAGGAATTGCAGATTAGCGAACAGGTAAACACTATTTTCCTTTTTAACCCGTTTGATGAGTTTTTGGTAAAGCAGGTAATTAAAAAAATGAACAGAAGTCTTGAGAAAAAGCCACGCCCGTTGCTGGTTTTATATTGTACCCCCCGCCACGAACACCTGTTTTTCGATGAAGGTTTTGAGGTTCTCTTCAGAATTAAAAAATTCGATTACTGGGAAGGCGTAATACTTGAAAAATAATAGGCTCATACTACGCCCGTTCAGCAGATACTTTTCGCCGGCTCGACACCCTCTCCGAACTACCCCATTTCAGGAGGATTTGAATGCCGGTTAACCAAAATCACGACAGGGCAAGGGTTTCAGCCAAAAAACTCACTAAAAACTGCCGGATTCTGTTCGTTTCCCCCTACCTTTGCAGCCCCAAATCTGTATTGGCAGATTTCCCGATCGCAAGATTGGGATCCGATGGGTAAACCCAATTTTTAATTTTTAAATCACAAAGAGTAATGAACAATTACGAAATGATGGTGATTTTTACCCCTGTACTGTCTGACGATGAGTTTAAGGCAGCACAAAAGCGCTACACCGATCTGCTCGCAGCAAATGGCGGCGAAGTGGTGCACAGCAACCCCTGGGGTTTAAAATCTCTCGCCTATCCAATCGAGAAAAAGACAACCGGTATTTACTGGGTTATTGAGTACAAAGCAGCTTCAGATTTCAATGCGAAGCTCAATGTACAATTACACCGTGATGAGCAAGTGCTCCGTCACATGTACACTGCACTCGACAAATACGCCGTTGAGTACAATGCTAAAAAGAGAAATGGCGTTCCTACAGGTAACCAAACAGTGGAGGCTTAAGTTATGGCAAAGAATGAAATTAAATACCTGACGGCGATTAAGACCGAGAAGCCCCGCAAAAAGTATTGCCGCTTCAAAAAGTACGGAATCCGCTACATCGATTATAAAGATGTTGAGTTCCTGAAAAAGTTTTTGAACGAACAGGGTAAAATTCTTCCCCGTCGTTTAACCGGCAACTCTTTAAAGTACCAACGTAAATTATCAGATGCGATTAAGAAAGCACGTCAGATGGCGTTGTTACCTTACGTAACTGATTTGTTGAAATAAAATCATTAGTGAACCTTTCCCTAACTCCCGCTTTTAAAAACGGGAAGACAGTTGAAAAACTGGGTTACGGAAACTAAAAACAAAACAATGGAAGTAATCTTAATTCAGGATGTGAACACGCTCGGCGGTAAGAACGAGGTAGTAAAAGTAAAGAACGGTTATGCCCGTAACTTTTTAATTCCTCAGAAATACGCAGTTGAAGCTTCTCCATCTAACTTAAAGCAATTAGCAGAGCGTTTAAAAGTACAGAAGAAGAAAGAAGATGCAATGATGGCTGAAATTAAGTCGGTTATTGCAAAACTTACAGAAGCTCCTGTAAAACTTACTGCTAAAACAGGCACAAGCGGTAAAATCTTCGGTAGCATTACCACTGTAATGGTTGCACGTGCAATTCGTGAGCAGAAAGGTTATGAAATCGATCGCCGTAAAATTCACCTGGCAGACGAAGTAAAAGAGCTCGGCACCTACAAAGCAAAAGTTGATTTTGCGAATGGTAACGAAGCTGAAATTGAGTTGGAAATCGTAGCTGAAGCTTAATTCCCTTCAATTGAAAATAAACAGAAGTCCCGCTTTTTAGCGGGACTTTTTTATTTTCACCGTGTAATTATTTGTATGACTTATAAAACACTACCCTTTATCCTTGTTTTGGGCATCTTTGCTAGCCTTCTTTCCATTGGTTGCAATTCATCTAATGGCAAAGAAACTGTTGCTGCAACAGACACCATTCCCAAACGACCCGCTGCAGATATTACAATGCCCGGCAATTTCAGCCAGCAAACAAAGCTAAAGTTCGACAGCAGTAACATCTCCGCCTTTTTTAGAAAATATGCTAGACTCAAGCCTTACGAAAAAGATGTGCTGAAGTTTTACCGTAACAGAGATTATGCATACGCCTGGTTTGATGCAAACGGACTTATTGAACAGGCCGGCAACCTGTTTAATAAAATGGAGAACATCGCAGATGAAGGGCTATCTGTTCAACTGCTGTATAACAATGAGTTTCATGCAATGCTCGACAACGACTCTACGGAAAACTTCACCGAAAAAGAAAACCCGGCACTGGAGTTAATGCTTACAGCACAATATTTTTTTTATGCCCGGAAAATATGGAGTGGCCTTGGCGATAAAGCCATGCGTGAAACCAACTGGAATCTGCCCCGCAAAAAATTAGCCTACGATGCCTTCCTCGACTCCTTACTGAATGCTCCTTCGTCTTCATTTATGCAAACCGAACCTGTGTTCAGACAGTATGGTTTATTAAAAGCATTCCTAAAACAATACCGTTCTATTGAAGAAAGCGGACAATGGAAACCGATAAAAGCAGATAAAAAAAGTTATCGCCTGGGCGACAGCAGTAAAGTAGTTGCAGAAATTCGGGAGCACCTTTTTTTAGTAGGCGATCTTAAAAACAATAATCAATCAACCCTATTTGATAACGAACTTGAAACAGCAGTAAAAAACTTTCAGCAACGGTATGGCATAAAAGACGATGGCATCGTTGGCAACAGCATGTTGAACGAGTTAAACTATCCATTATCGAAACGTGTAGAACAGATCATTGTTAATATGGAACGATGCCGCTGGTTGCCTGTTTCGTTGAAAACCGATTACATTGTTGTAAATATTCCTGAGTTTAAGTTTCATGCTTACGAACACGACTCGCTTGTATGGAGTATGAATGTTGTAGTAGGTACTGCTTTAAATAAGACCGCCATCTTCAACGGCATGTTGAATACAGTGGTGTTTAGTCCATACTGGAATGTGCCAACCAGTATTAAGACCAAAGAAATACTGCCCGCCATCCGTCGTAACAGAAATTATCTAGAACGTAATCACATGGAGTGGAACGGAAGTAACATTCGTCAGAAACCCGGCCCGTGGAATGCATTGGGGAAAGTGAAATTTTTATTCCCCAACAGTCATAGCATTTATCTGCACGATACGCCTTCTAAATCTTTATTCAGCCAGGATAAACGTGCTTTCAGTCATGGATGTATTCGTGTAGAAGAACCGAGGCGCTTAGCAATTTATGTGTTACGCCATCAACCCGAATGGACAGAAGCCCGAATTGATTCGGCCATGAATGCTGAAAAAGAATTGTACGTAAAAGTATCGAAGCCGATTCCTGTTTTTATTGCATACTTCACTTCGTGGGTCGATCGTGCAGGACGCATTAATTTCCGCAACGATATTTATAAACGTGATGGTCGTTTGGCAGAAATGATCATTGAAAATTCGAAACTGAAATGACTTATTCCAATATTATAGCCGGTACCATGAAATGGGGTATCTGGGGTGCTCATTTTAATACTGCTGCATACGAAGCAATGATCAAAGATTGTTTATCACTTGCTGTTACCACATTCGATCATGCAGATATTTACGGCGATTACACAACAGAAGAAGAATTTGGCAGAGTGCTGAAACAGGAGCCTTCGTTGCGGCAGCAAATGCAGCTCATTACGAAATGCGGCATACAAATGGTATCGGCAAACAGGCCGCAGCATAAAATAAAATCGTACGACACTTCATTCACGCACATAACAGAATCGGTTGAACTGTCACTGAAAAACCTGGGTACGGATTATATTGATTGTTTACTCATTCATCGTCCCGATCCTTTATTTGATGCAGAAGAAGTTGCTGCAGCTTTTGAACAATTAGAGAAGGAAGGTAAAGTGTTGCAGTTTGGTGTATCAAACTTTCGCAAGTGGCAGGTAGATCTGATCCGCAGCCATTTCCCCATCAGCGTTAACCAAATTGAATGTTCGGTGTTACACCTCGATCCGTTCGGCGATGGCACACTCGATCAATGCCAGCAACACGGCATTACAGCAATGGCCTGGAGCCCGATGGGCGGTGGTAATTTATTTGCCGATGATGACACAGACGAACGCAACAAACGCATTCTTGCAGTTGCCAACTTACTGGCAGAAAAATATCATACGGCTGCAGATGTTATTTTGCTCAGCTGGTTAATGACGCATCCGGCACGTATTATTCCGGTTGTTGGCACATCAAAAATTGAACGCATCCAATCGGCTGTGGATGCGACTAACATTAAACTCGAACGGGAAGATTGGTTTATGTTGTGGCGTGCAAGTACCGGCCGGGAAGTAGCCTAACTATACTTTGGTAAAACGGTTGTAGTTTCGTGCACTTACTCAACAATTTCGCTTTATGAACAAGACTGCCATTGCTGTTTTTTTTGCAATTATCTTTGCCGTTTATTTTATTGCTGTTGGGGTAGATACAATGGATGTCGATTCATCGCAGTACGCTGCCATGAGCCGTGAAATGAAAGAGAGCGGCAGCTACCTCCAGGTGTATGAACAGGGAAAAGATTATTTAGATAAACCTCCTTTTCTTTTCTGGGCATCGGCTTTATCTATGAACATATTTGGCGAAAATAATTTTGGTTTTAAGTTCCCTTCTATCCTCTTCGCCATTTTTGCTGTGTTTGCTACATTTCGCTTTGCACGATTGTTTTACGATAAAACAGTTGCTTTACTTGCTGCGGCAGTACTTGCAAGTTGCCAGGCTGTATTTCTTATCACAAACGATGTACGAACCGATACTATTTTGATGAGCTGGGTTATCATCGCCATGTGGCAACTGGCCGAGTGGTATCATTCAAAAAAACTCATTCACTTTTTGCTAGGCGCTGCTGCTATTGGTGCAGGCATGGTTACCAAGGGGCCCATTGCCTTGTTTGTGCCCATCTTTGCATTTGGCAGTCATTTTGTTCTAAAGCGTGAATGGAAACAACTTTTTCAACCGGTTTACCTGCTAGGTTTAGTAGTGATTGCTGTTGTATTGATTCCTATGAGTATTGGTCTTTATCAACAGTTCGATCTGCATCCCGAAAAAACAGTGAATGGATTAAAGAATGTTTCGGGTTTAAAATTCTTTTACTGGACACAAAGTTTCGGCCGTATAACAGGCGAAAATGTGTGGAACAACAATGCGCCATTTAGTTTTTTATTTGAAAATTTATTGTGGGGCATGTTGCCCTGGACGTTATTCTTTATAGCAGGATTGATTCATGAATTGGTGAAGATTGTGTACAACCGTTTTACCGTTGCTCGTAACGAAGAGTTTTTAACAACCGGTGGTTTTGTTCTCAGCTATTGTTCGTTGGGTATATCTAAATACCAGCTACCGCACTATATCTATGTAGTATTGCCATTCATTGCCATCATTACAGCTAAGATGATGTACAGTTTATTTTGGGAAAACAAACTCAACTGGCTGCGGTTAACGATTGTACCCATTCAATGGTTGGCAATTACAGTATTATTGATTGCCCCATTTCTTATTCTTTTATTTGCATTTCCGTCTGCAGCAGTTTGGCCATGGATTGTACCGGTTGTTGCACTCATTGCAGCAGCTGCATTATTGTTAAACAAAGAAGTAAACCAAAAACTGATTACACTTTCCCTTTCAGCAATAATCGGTTTAAATATTTTTCTGAGCTCCTGGTTCTACCCTTCCATTTTAAAATACCAGGCAGGTAATAGGGCCGGGCGATATGTAACAGAGCAAATCATACCAAGAGATAAATTCTTCATCTACAAATTTTCGGGTAATGGCACAGCCTTACATTTTTACAGTAAACGAATTGTAAAAGGCCTGAACGATCTGGAAACAGTCATTAGCGGCATGTATTTACTTACAATGGAAGAAGGGCTGGATGATCTTGCAAAAAAGAATAAGCAGTTTGAAGTTGTACAGGAAGGCCTCGATTACCACATCACTGCATTAACGGGTAAGTTTCTGAACAAGGATACACGTGATGCACAGTGCAAAAAATATTACGTCGTAAAACTATTATAAGCTTAACGAAAGAGGTTGTATTTCAGAATACAATAGATTGCACGGAAACCATCTTTCCAGTTGATCTTTTTTCCTTCGGCATACGTACGTCCGTAGTACGAAATACCCACTTCGTAAATACGAATATCGGGTTGGCGTGAAATCTTCGCTGTTACTTCCGGCTCAAAACCAAAACGTGTTTCTTTCAACTCAATCCGTTGAATAATTTCTCTTCGGAAAAGTTTATAACAGGTTTCCATATCTGTTAAGTTCAGATTGGTAAACATGTTCGATAATGTAGTGAGCACTTTATTGCCGATACTGTGCCAGAAGAATAAAATACGATGTGCATTGCCGCCCATAAAGCGTGAGCCATACACCACATCTGCAAAACCATCCAGTACTGGTTTCAGCAACACATTGTATTCATGCGGATCGTATTCCAGATCGGCATCCTGTATCACCACCAGATCGCCGGTTGCCTGTTTAATACCCGTATGTAATGCGGCTCCTTTGCCTTTGTTTACTTCGTGATTGTACAATACAATCGGCAAAGTAGAGTTTTGCATATAACGTTCAACTGCTGCTTTTGTATCGTCGCTGCTGCAATCATTTACAATAATCACTTCCTTTTCAATATTATTCAGCAATTGCACCGTTGCAATTTTATCAAGAATAAAATGAATGGTTCTTGCTTCGTTATAAGCAGGAATAACAATAGAAAGCTTGCTGATTGTTTGTGTCATGAAATGGCTGTTCCGGTTGAAGCTGCAAGTTTACGAATAATCGGCTATACCGTTTCGGCCAGTTCTTCAATGACCGGTTTTGAAAGCGGGTTTGCGGTGCTGCCTGCCTGCATTTTTTTAAATAAACGCCTTGCAAGAAAAAAACAAATCACCAATACAACAATACTGAAATAGCCCAGCCAGTTATAACGGCTGATTTTGCCGTTACCACCTTCAACCACAATAATACCTGCAATAAACGAAGCTGCTGCTGTACCTAACTGCTGCACACTGCTGTTAAAGCTCATAAAACTGCCCCGATGCTTGGGTGTAACTACATTGCTGATCATAGCTTGTGCTGCCACACCCCTGCCTGTTGCAAGCACAAACCAAATAGCAAAAATGAACAGCATTAATGCAAAATGAATAGGCGGCATATTGGTTATAAGCCAAACAAAAAATAAAGAGGCGAGTACCGATACTGAAAACACAGGCAGCTTGCCATATTTATCAGCAAGTTTTCCCAAAATATTTGCTGCAAAAAACGAAGAGATGCCACCCACAAGATAAATCATGGGTGTTATGGTTTTTGAATAACCATTATTAAACTCCATGTACGGATTAATGAATGGGATAATGAGAAAGTGCCCCATCATCATTAAAAAAGAAAACAACAAGGCCAGCCGCTGTGTTGGATTTTGTACAACCACCTGCAACACTTCAAATTTATTGGCATCTGTTTCTTTTTCACGAATATGTCCTTTCATAGCAGGCACATACTTCGATACCAACGGGATCACCACTATACCTACAATACCTACCAACAAAAACGGTGCATGCCAGCTGATGACATTGGCGAGGTATAAAGAAAACGGTACACCAAACGTTGATGCAACTGCAAAAGCACTCATAATAGCACCCATGGCTGCACCTCGCCGCTCGTATGGAATTAAGTCGGCAACAATTGATAATACCTGCGCACCAATAAGACCACCAAATAAACCTGCTAATATTCTTGCAGCAAGTAATAACTCAAAAGTTGGCGCAATACCACAGGCAATAGTGCCTAACAAAAATCCCGCATAGCCATACAGCAATACTTTTTTCCGATCGTAATTATTTACAAAGAACGCAGCGGTAAAGCCTGACAGACCCGCCGTTAACGTATACGCTCCAACCAAAAATGTAAATTGCTGCGGCGATATTTTAAAATACGGCATCAGGTAATTCCCCAGCGGCATCATGATCATAAAATCAAGGATGTGGGTAAAGTTGATCGAAGCCAGTAAAATGATAATCAACCGTTCGTTCTTACTCATAATTGTTCTGTCTTTATATTTCCGGTTGCAGCAGGAGAAGGCGTACGCTAAGTTGTACTTCGTTTCAAGCAGGTGTGTGCCGAAACAAGCAGCAAATTTACAGAAAGACGAACCAATAAGATATTATCCTTTACAGCAACGGAAAAAAGTGCTAGACAAACGTTTGATCGTTTCAATTGCTCAACTTTATTAATTCTTATCTTTAAGCATAACATTTCTTGTCTTAAAGCAAATCAATCGAACAATGTCTGGAAACAATTACTCAAGAAGAAAATTTTTAAGAGATGCCTTGCTGGCATCGGCTGCAGCGGCCACCCCCGGTTTATTAATCGGACGAAATTTTACAGGTGCAGATAAAGTAAACCTTGCCTGTATTGGTATTGGCAACCGTGGAGCTGAAATTATTAAAGAACTTTACAAAACAGGCCTCGCAAATATTGTCGCCTTATGTGATGTGGATATGGAGGCGCCACATACACAGGATATTTTAAAACAGTTCCCCAATGTGCCCCGTTTTAAAGACTTCCGCCAGATGTTTGATAAAATGGGCAACCAGATAGAAGCTGTTTCAATTGGCGTACCCGACTTTGCACACTTCCCCATTACCATGATGGCTATTAGTTTAGGTAAGCATGTGTATGTTGAAAAACCGATGGCTCGCACTTTCCAGGAAGTAGAATTAATGATGAAGGCTGCTGCCAAACATCCGAAGGTTGTGACACAGATGGGCAACCAGGGACATTCGGAAGCAAACTATTTCCAGTTTAAAGCATGGAAAGAAGCAGGCATCATTAAAGATGTGACAGCGATTACCGCACACATGAACTCTGCACGTCGTTGGCATGGATGGAATCCGAAGATTACTTCATTTCCTGCAGCAGAACCCATTCCATCAACTCTCGATTGGGATGTTTGGCAAATGCAAACACAGGGACATTCATACAACAAAGATTTTGTAAACGGACAATGGCGTTGCTGGTTCGATTTTGGTATGGGTGCCTTGGGCGATTGGGGTGCACACATACTTGATACTGCACATGAGTTCCTTGATCTCGGTTTGCCGTACGAAGTTGATCCGATCAGGTTAGATGGACATAATAGTTTCTTCTACCCAATGTCTACCACACTTTCCTTTAAGTTTCCAAAGCGTGGTAACATGCCACCAGTAGAAGTGAAATGGTATGATGGTGTTGACAACTTACCTCCTATTCCGGAAGGATATGGTGTACAGGGTTTAGACCCAAGCATTCCCCCCCCAAGCACAGGTGCCATCCAGGCAAAACTGAATCCCGGAAAAATAATTTATAGCAAGGAGCTTACGTTCAAAGGTGGTTCGCATGCAAGTACATTATCGATCATTCCTGAAGCGAAAGCAAAGGACATGGCATCGAAGTTGCCGGAAGTTCCGAAGAGTCCATCTAATCACTTCGCCAACTTCTTAAAAGCATGTAAGGGTGAAGAAAAAACACGTTCGCCGTTCTCGATAGCTGGCCCATTAAGCCAGGTATTCTGTTTGGGCGTATTGGCACAATGGACTGGTGAAAAAATTGTATTCGACAGAAGCAAAAAAATCATCACCAGCAGCAAGCTTGCAAACGAATTGTTGATTGGGCCACCGCCACGTAAAGGATGGGAACAGTATTATAAAGTGTGATGCATCGTCTGACGAGTACATAATAACGAAGCCAACTGTAATCAGTTGGCTTCGTTGTTTATAGGATGAACAAACTTATCACTCATCATTTCAGTTCCCTTATTTTAATACTTCTGAACCAAACTTCGTTACCATGATCCTGCAATAAAATATGTCCCTTTGCTGCTTCACCAAAGTTGGGCCATACTTTGTATTTGCTGATGGCAACTAAATCACGAAACGCCTGCGAACCACGATCGTATTCCAGCACTTTAATACCATTGAGATAATGCTCAACATGATTGTTGGGATAAACAATGATGCGTGCAGTATTCCAGTTGCCGGGCTGGCGGATGAAGCGTGCAGTTTTCTGTGCTTTGATAAGATCGTACAATGAAGCCAAGGTACGGTTACCATCACGTCCGGCTTTTGCATCGGGGTGCAGTGTATCATCGAGCAGTTGATATTCTAAACCAATTGCCGAGCCGCTGCTTTTTTCGTTAAGTGTAACAAAATATTTTAACCCACTGTTGGCGCCTTTGGTTAATTTAAAATCGAACGAAAGCTCAAATGCACTGTATTGTTCTTTGGTTACAATATCACCACCGTTGGTTGATTCGCCACCTGTTGAAGGCAATACTTTTAATACACCATCTTTCGCTTCCCATCCATTTTCAGGAAAAGTAGTTTTGTTGGCACCAACCCAACCGTTCGATGTTTTTCCATCGAACAACAACTTCCAGCCATTTTGTTTTTCGTATGCCGTTAATTCGTTTGGTTGCAGGTTCGCTACAAACACTCCTTTCGGAAAAGCTTTTGCCTGGATACCTTTTGTTTGAATGCGGATATTTTTCCAATACACTTTTACACCTGCATGTTCAGGTTTACCAATTGAATGTACCTGCAAAGCAAGAATACCTTCGTTGGTTGTTAATGTATCAACCACATACGAAACGGCAACACCATCTAACCAGGTTTTTACCGCATTACCAATACACTCAATTCTGATTTTGTGATAAACGTTTGGAGAAAAGAAGAGTTGTCCTTTCGGATTATGCGAAACAGGGTATAACCATTCTCTTCTGCCCTCATCATAAATACCACCACTCCATTTGCGTGAAGAAGGATCGAAGTCGAATTGATAACCGTAGATGCGTCCTTTACCATTGCTTGCTTTCGGATCAAAGTTGCTTTTGAACTGCACGCCGGAGTTAGTAGTTGTATCCGTCATCATTGCTTCCAGCTCCAATACAAAATCGCCGCTGAAGCGTTGCTCACTTGCTAAAAAAGAATTAGGCGAGCCGGGTACCGTTGTACCAACAATTTGCCCGTTCTCTACTGTATAAGGAGCGGAGCCCGTCATCTGTTTCCAGCCGTTAAGTGTTTTGCCATCAAATAAAGATTGCCAGTTGTTGCTTTGCGAAGAAGCACTGAGTGCAAAAAGAATGAAAGCGATCGTTACTAATTGTTTCATAAATGCTGATTGCTGTGTATTGTAATTGAATGTTTGCTTGCAGTGGTCTAAGTTACAGACTAAATAGTTTTAAAAATCCCGCACTTGCAGTATCTGCAATTTCTCCGTTATTTTTCCTGTAAATAAAATAAGCCGCAAGATCATTGCGTTTCTCCACAAAAGCTAACGCATGTTGAAGGCCCATCAGCATCAGTGCATTATCGTAAGCGTCCGCCGTCATAGCATCTTTTGCATAAACGGTAACACTGATGAGTTCGTTCTTTTGCGGGTTACCGGTTTTCGGATTAATGATGTGCGTGATTTTTTGTCCTTTTGTTTCATGATAACGTCGGTAACTGCCAGATGTAGTAATAGCACCCGCATCTATCTGCACGATCTTTTGTAGCGGATATTCATCAAACGCACCTAATGCAGGCGATTCAATACCGATTTTCATCTTTTCATTTGTTGGTTGCTTTCTTCCTTTCACTCTTATTTCACCACCAATTTCAACAAGATAATGATGGATATTTTTTGATTCGAGGAAAGCAGCAAGCACATCAACCGAGTAACCTTGTGCAATACCGTTGAGATCAATTTTTACGCAGGGCTTTTTCTTGTACAGGTAATTGCCTTTCAACTGCAGCCACTTACTGTTTACACAAGATTGTAACGAACGTACAGTGTGTGAATCCGGAATGGTGTTCTTTTTTTTAACAGCAAAGCCCCATGCTTCCACCAATGGAAAAACCGTTGCATCGAATAAGCCGTTTGTACTCTTATACGTTGCAAGTGAGGCCTTGATTACCTTTAATAAATGCCGATCGAGTGCTAATCCTTTTGCAGACTGGTTGAATTGATTGATAAGTGAGTTTGGTTGATAAAGTGAAAGTGATTGATCAAGCGATTTCAAAATACTGTCAACCTGTTGCTGTGATACGGAGCTGTCGTTTGCATAATACACAACCGCATACGTGGTGCCTTGCGCAAGACCGGTAATGCTGTAACGTTTCCTTTCATTTTTTGATGAACCTGCTGTAAGCAATAAACACAAAACAACAAAAAAGCGCATGAAACAAATGTACAAAGCTCAACTGTTACGCCATTGGTGTGTGCAAACGTTTTCTTATGAAGTAAGGTTCCGATTCTTTCCTTTTGTTACCTGTGATCTGTTTACTCTATTAATGTTGGGTTAGGTAGGTTGGTTAGAGTAGGTACATAAAAAAACCCCTTCATGTGATTGAAGGGGTTTGGAATAAATATGGCAGCTACCTACTCTCCCGCATTGTGGTGCAG